>ERZ1673817.5-NODE-5-length-262257-cov-23.361759_pt1 | contig 262257 bp, 278 predicted proteins | sample MGYA00580146_ERZ1673817 | MGnify/ENA primary metagenome ERZ1673817 (study PRJEB41219, sample SAMN04549607) | soil metagenome | isolation source: soil | place: USA: New Mexico, Bitter Lake NWR | collected 2008-11-15 ...
TTCACACTCCTCGTGAACTTTTTCTTGACGTCCGACTTTTTCAACACTTTGAAGAAAGAAGCGGAATTTCCGCTTCTTTCTTAAATATTAATATCTATCTTATTTTCCATTTAGCCAAAGGGGAATGTTGTTGATACTTCTTTGCATTTCCTCTCTTGTTAAGTCCATATAAGCCTCTTCCGTGACTTTTACAGAGCTATGACCTAATATTCTGCTCAACGTATAAAGGTCACCACCATTTAGCAAATACTGCCTTGCAAAATTGTTTCGTATTTGATGTGGATGAATAGACAATCCTATCCGCCCTCCCGCTTGTTTAAGTTGTTTTTCAAATGAGTGTACGGTAAGCGGGGGATTCCGTGTTGTTGGAAACAACAGTTCCGTATCTGTATGTCTGTCCTTAAATCGTATGTAATGTTTTAGTTCCCTCGCCATTACCTGTGAAAAATACACATACCGCTCTTTTCGCCCTTTTGTTTTTTCACTAATATCACTCGATGCTTAAAATCAATCTCATCAACCGTTAAAGCAAGGCATCCACCAATTCTCATTCCTGTATCCTGCAACAGCATGGTAATGATTTTGTTTCTATACCCATGAAACGTGGTGTAATCAAATTGACTAAGCAACAAATTAAATTCCTCTTGGCTAATTCCCACTTTTTGCTTTCTTTCGGTTTTAATCTGCTCAATTTTCTCCACAGGGTTCTTATGAATTTCTCCTTCTTCATGCAACCAGTTCTTTAATATTTCGAATGTAGTTGTTGATTATGACGTTCGAGATTTTCTTATTGTAATCACTTCGGTTCTCAGATCGATTAATTAACTTCGATGCTTCCCTATTGACTACCGTATATTTTCCTCTTTCTTGAAGGTAAGCAATGTACTGTCTTATGTGTCCCGTACGAACAGCATCCACCTCTTCAATCCCGTGTTCGTTTTTTAAATAAGCAATAAACAGCTTTAATGATTGTTCATATGATGACAGCGTTTTTTTGGTGATAAGTTTTTACTTTGGCAATACAACAAAAAATCCTGCAAATAAAAGTCCAATTCACTTAGCTTCATGATTTAACCTCCCCATCTCAATAAAAAGAAATACCCAATAAATCATTCGATTTATTGGGTGAGATGGAAAAAGTTTATTGGTTTAAAATCCGATTTATTGGCTTTTTATAACTTGATGTAAAATTATTCCATGACATTTAAACCGTTGATATTAGCGGCTTTAAGAAGCTTTATGCTCCAATCTTAACTTATCGGCGACCATCGCGATGAATTCGCTATTTGTCGGTTTGGCTTTCGACACGCTGACGGTGTAGCCGAATAAGGAAGAAATCGATTCGAGATTGCCGCGGCTCCAAGCGACTTCAATCGCATGGCGGATCGCCCGCTCGACACGGCTGGCCGTTGTGTTATATTTTTTGGCAATGTCCGGGTAAAGCACTTTCGTAATTGCGCCGAGCAATTCAATATCGTTATACACCATGGCGATCGCTTCACGTAAATATAAATATCCTTTAATATGCGCCGGAACGCCGATTTCATGAATGATGCTCGTAATGCTTGCGTCCAGATTTTTCGGCCTGTTATCCCGCGTTTGGTAGGCAGACGCCGCTTTTTTCACCATTGGTGCCGTTTTTCCATGCACTTGGCGGATATGATACACTAAATTTTCCATGTCAAACGGTTTTAAAATAAAATAAGAGGCGCCAAGTTCAACCGCTTTTTTCGTCACATCTTCTTGGCCAAATGCTGTCAGCATGATCACGCTCGGTTGTTTTTCCCGCTTCGCACGAATTTTTTCCAATACGGCCAATCCATCTAAATGAGGCATAATAATGTCTAACAATAACACATCCGGTTGTTTTTCCTCGAGCATATATAAGCAATCTTGGCCATTATAAGCAGTCCCGATCACTTCCATGTCGCTTTGGCTGGAAATATATTCTTCGAGCAAATTCACTAACTCACGGTTATCGTCCGCAATACATACTTTAATTTTCAAGAAAACCTTCCCCCTTACTCCCAAAATTCTATTGCTATGTAGATGAAAATTTCTATTGTGACAAATTCGACAACATGTTGAAAAATCCTTTCACTTTTTAAAAAATATTAAAAAAACAAATAATTTTTGAAATTATACCAAAAAACGACCTGATTTGACATTTTTTTATAAAATACAAACATGATTTTATCGAAAAATCGTTTACATATTCATTTTATATGATGTTTCATCAAATATCTATGCAAAAAAAGCTAAATTTATGACGTTTTTCACGAAATTTTTTGTAAATAAAATTTCAAAAGACGAGCTGCATGTTAGCTCGCCTTTTTATCCGATTTTCCATATATATCAATTCCTGCTTCGTGCAACATCCATTCGATATGAACGCCATAGCCAGATGTCGGATCATTGACAAATACATGTGTAACTGCGCCGACTAATTTCCCATTTTGAATAATCGGGCTTCCGCTCATTCCTTGAACGATTCCGCCCGTCTTTTTTAATAAACGCGGATCAGTGACGCGAATGACAAGACCTTTGGTGGCTGGAAATTTTTGTGGAATAGTACTAACAATTTCAATATCAAATGGCTCGACTTTATCATTTTCCACAACGGTCAACATTTTTGCCGGCCCTTCCTTGACTTGGCTCGATAACGCAACCGGAATCGGTTTCGTAAAAATTCCGTTGTCTACCGGTTTGGACAGCGTTCCAAAAATGCCAAACGGACTGTTATCGGTAATATTTCCGATAACTTCTCTATCGCTTGAAAACCGCGCTAATTTCTCGCCAGGATTGCCGCTGCTTCCTTTTTCAATGGATGTTACGGTTGATTTCATGATTTGGCCGTTTTGCACAACAATTGGTTTTTTCGTATCCATATCGGAAATGACATGCCCTAAAGCTCCATATTTTTTGGAAACCGGGTCGTAAAATGTCATCGTGCCAATGCCGGCAGCAGAATCTCGGATATATAATCCAATGCGGTAAGCGTGATCATGCTTATCCTTTAACGGAACTAATTTCGTCGTAAAGGAGTGTTGGTCCCGAAGCACTTGAAGCTGAAGCGGTTTTCCTATTTTTCCTGCCTCTTCAATAAAAGGGGAAAGATCATCCATGTTTTCGATTTTTTTCCCGTTAATGCCGGTAATCATGTCTCCCACTTTAATCCCGGCAAGTTCCCCCGGCGATTTTTTTCCGTTTTCTGTTTCGACCAGATGGTAGCCAACAACAAGAACTCCTACCGTATTTAACTTCACGCCAATCGATTGCCCGCCGGGAATGACTTTTAAACTTGGCAACACTTTCACATCCATTTGTTTCACCGGCATTCCAGCAACTTCCAATACCATTTGCTTTTCTCCACGTTGCTTTGCTTTTACAGAAAACGAATGAGCATGTTTGTGAATTTCTATCGATTTAGAAGCGTCTTTTACTGTCGTTTGGACTGGGAGCGCTGTTGAAGAAAATCGCATCGCTTCTCCTTCAAACATCACGATTTGTTTTGGAATTTGCAAATACTCTTTGACCGGTTTTGCCATACTAATCATTGTCAGCGAAACAAGGAGAAAAATCCCCATTATTTTTCGGATTGCCTCTGTATTCAATCGTTTTCACTCTCCTCGCTCCCCACCTACACCCTTCTTAAAAGCGGCTACAGTTTTAATTTTGCCTTAAACTGTGGAAATATAATCGCTTTCCCTAATAAAAAAAGCTACCCATAATGGATAGCGTTTCATCCTTTGATTTTTGCCGCTAGCTCCAGCAGCTCTTTTGCATGTTGCTTTGTTAGTTCTGTAATTTCCACCCCGGAAATCATCCGGCCGATTTCTTTTACTTTTTCTTCGTCCGATAATGTTTTTACTGATGTTCTTGTCCGATTTCCGTCCGTTTCCTTTGCAATAAACAAATGCGTATCCGCCATCGCCGCTACTTGCGGCAAATGGGAAATACAAAGCACTTGCGAGCCAATCGAGACGCGGTAAATTTTTTCAGCAATCGCCTGCGCAACCCGGCCGCTGACGCCTGTATCGACTTCATCAAAAATAATGGACGTAACGCCTTGATGTTTCGAAAATATGCTTTTTAACGCGAGCATAATACGTGACAATTCGCCGCCGGAAGCAATTTTCGCCAGCGGTTTTAACGGTTCGCCCACGTTGGTAGAAATGTAAAATTCTACCTCATCGACGCCATCTTCATGAAAATTTACAGGCACGCCGTCCAGCAGCGGCGCATCGAGCGTTCCTTCTCTTTTCGTAAATACGATATCAAATTGCGTTTTTTCCATGTATAGATCTTTTAATTCTTGATGAATATGGTTAATTAACATTTTTGCGTATTTTTGGCGGACGTTCGTCACGTTTTTCGCTTCGATTAATAAATCTTCCGTCACCGATTTCAATTCTTTTTGCAGTTCATGGATATGGGTTTCGCGATGTTGGAGTTCATCGATTTCTTCCGCAATTTTTTCAGCATATTGCAAAATCTCTTCGATGGTCGCTCCATATTTCCGTTTTAACTGATGGATTTCGCTAAGACGGCTTTCAATAAAATCGAGGCGGGCCGGGTCATACTCTAATTGTTCAAGTTCATCGCTCAATTTATACGTAATATCCTCTAATAAATAATAACTATTCGCAATCGTTTCGTACACTTCTTTCAATGCCGGGCTGATAGAGGTGACATCTTCTAAATGGCTCATGGCCAGACCAATCCAGTCAAGCCCGCGGTGTTCACCGGATAACGCCTCATAGCTATGTTTAAGCGCCTCATAAATTTTTTGGAAGTTCATAATTTTTACTTTTTCTTCCATTAATTGTTCATCTTCGTTTACTTGCAAATTTGCTTTTTGAATTTCATCTAGCTGAAATGTTAATAAATCAAGGCGATGGGCCATTTGCTGTTCATTTTCATTCAGCTTTTTCAATTTCTTCCGCAATTGCTCATATTTCTCATAAACAGCCCGGTATTCTTCCAGCGCGGCGGCAATTTCCGCTCCCCCATATTCATCGAGCAGCGGAAGATGGCGCGACGGATCCATCAATTCCTGGTGTTCATGCTGGCCGTGAATATCGACAAGCGTTGAACCGATATCACGCAATATCGCTGTTGTCACTAATTTTCCATTGACGCGGCACACGCTTTTTCCATTCGCGAAAATTTCGCGACGCAAAACAACCATGCCTTCGCTAACATCGATGCCGACTTCCGCACATTTGTCATAGCATGGATGGTTTTCATTATCCAATAAAAAAAGCCCTTCTATTTCCGCCTTTTCTTCCCCATAGCGGACAAACTCCGCCGAACCGCGCCCGCCGATCAGCAGCTGGATGGCGTCAATAATAATCGACTTCCCCGCTCCCGTTTCCCCGGTCAGCACGGTCAGCCCTTTGTCAAACGAAACCGACAACGATTCAATAATCGCAAAATTTTTTATGGATAATTCCGCAAGCAAGTGGAATCACCCCCATTTTTTAAAGCATTCCTAACAATTGCCCGGAAACCCTTTCGGCATCTTCAGCTGTGCGGCAAATAATAAGGCAAGTGTCATCACCGCAAATCGTTCCGACGATTTCGTTCCAATCTAAATTATCAAGCAAAGCGCCAATGGCGTGCGCATTGCCCGGCAATGTTTTTAAGACGAGCAAATTGCCAGCTCCATCCAGCTTGACAAACGCATCCATTAACGCACGCTTTAATTTTTGCGTAGGATTAAAGCGATGATCGGAAGGAAGGCTATATTTATAGCGGCCATTGGCCATCGGCACTTTGACGAGCTGCAGTTCTTTAATATCTCTGGAAACAGTGGCTTGCGTGACATTAAATCCCGCCTTTTTCAGCATATCCACAAGCTCGTCTTGCGTCTCAATTTCATGATTCATAATAATTTCGCGAATTTTAATATGCCTTTGCCCTTTATTCAAATTCGACACCTCGCACAAGTAATTTCACGGAAAAAACGGGAATAACCATCGCCGTTATTCCCGGGTTTTCAGCTGCAAATGGGCTTCTTTCACTACCTCGCTGACTGATTTCGGCAGGCGATTTTCCCCTATTTCTTTGCCGCCTTCAAAGCGGAGGTGAAGCAAAAACTCAATATTTCCGTCACCGCCGGTAATCGGAGAGTGCGATAAATTCATGGCATCAAACCCTTCGCTCAGCGCAAAGTCGATGATGGACGTTAACACTTCCTCATGCACGTCCGGGTCGCGAACGATGCCTTTTTTGCCGACTTTTTCCCTGCCCGCTTCGAATTGCGGCTTGACAAGAGCGACCACATCGCTTCCGGGGACAATCACCATCTTTAATACAGGCAATATTAGTTTTAGTGAAATAAAGGAGACATCGATCGTTGCAAATTGTGGAAGCCCTTTCGTAAAATAATCGGGCGTGACGTACCGGAAATTCGTCCGCTCCATCACAACGACGCGCTCATCCTGGCGCAGCTTCCATGCCAGCTGATTATAGCCGACATCAAGCGCGTACGACAGCTTCGCGCCATGTTGTAACGCACAATCGGTAAACCCTCCCGTAGATGCCCCTATGTCCAAAACAATTTTATCTTGGACGCTAACATCAAACAGGCGCAGCGCTTTTTCGAGCTTCAAACCGCCGCGGCTAACATACGGAAGCACCTCTCCTTTTACCGTTAACGGGATATCTACGGGAACTTTTTCGCCCGGCTTGTCTAGCCGGACTTCGTTTGCATACACAAGCCCAGCCATAATCGCCCGTTTGGCTTTTTCACGCGTCTCGATTAAGCCTCGTTGCACAAGTAAAACATCCAGTCGTTCTTTTTTCCCTTTCATCTCTCATGCCCTTTTTTGTTTTCTTGGTATCATCGTTTTTACGCGATCAATAATATGCGCTGTCGTTAAGCCGATTTCATTCAGCAGCTCTTTGACGCTGCCGTGCTCAATAAAACGGTCGGGGATGCCCATCCGGTTAATCACCGTTTGGTGATAGCCGTGGTCGTGGGCAAATTCCAAAACGGCGCTGCCAAAGCCACCTTGCAATACCGCTTCCTCAATCGTTAAAATAGGGATATTGCTTTCTAACAAATCATGCAACATTGCCTCATCCATCGGTTTGATAAAACGCGCGTTCACAACTTTCACTGAAATATTCTCTTTGGCAAGCTTCTCTGCCGCTTCTAGCGCCATGGAAATCATCGTGCCGAACGTTAAAATCGCTAAATCGCGGCCTTCGCGCAATACTTCCCACGTTCCTATCGGAATTTTCTTCAATTCTTCGTCGAGCTTAACGCCAAGTCCGTTGCCGCGCGGAAAACGAAGCGCGATCGGCCCGTCATCGTATTGAATCGCCGTGAACACCATATGCTGCCCTTCGTTTTCGTCCTTTGGCATCATAATCACAAGGTTTGGAATGTGACGCAAAAAGGCGATATCAAACACCCCTTGGTGTGTTTCGCCATCCGCGCCGACCAATCCGGCCCGGTCAATCGCGAAAAAAACGTTTAAATTTTGCCGGCAGACATCATGAACGACTTGGTCATACGCCCGCTGCAAAAACGTCGAATAAATCGCCAAAAACGGCTTCATCCCTTGCGAGGCAAGCCCAGCGGCAAGCGTTGTCGCATGCTGCTCCGCAATTCCGACATCAAACATTCGTTCAGGAAATTCGCTTGCGAATCCTTCCAGTTTTGAACCAACTGGCATCGCCGGCGTTATCGCGACAATCCGTTTATCTGTGCGCGCCAATTTCCGCACCGTTTCGCTGACAAGCTCGCTCCATGACGGTGCAGCATCCACCGGTTTCAGAAAATCGCCAGTTTCGATTTTATATGGCCCGGTGCCATGCCATGTGCCAACTTTGTCATTTTCCGCCGGTCTATATCCTTTTCCTTTCTTCGTAATAACGTGAAGAAGCACAGGTCCTTTTGTTTTTTTAGCATAATGCAAATTCTCAAGCAAATCGTCAAAATTGTGGCCATCAACAGGACCAAAATACGTAAACCCTAGCTCTTCAAAAAAAACTCCGGAAACGAGCAAATATTTTAAACTATCCTTAATGCGCTCCGCCGTTGCCGCCAGCTTGCCGCCGACAGCAGGAATTCTTTTTAATAAAAGCTCCAGCTCGTCCTTCACCCATTGATATTTGCCGGCTGTCCGCAGCCGCCCTAACACATTATGCAAGGCGCCGACGTTCGGGGCAATCGACATTTCATTATCGTTTAAAACGACGATAATATCTTTTTTCTCATGGCCGATATGATTTAACGCTTCAAGCGCCATGCCGCCTGTTAATGCTCCGTCGCCAATGATCGGAACGATGTATTCATCCGTTCCCTTTAAATCGCGGGCGATCGCCATTCCCATCGCCGCAGACAACGATGTGGAGCTATGTCCGGTCTCCCACACGTCATGTTCGCTTTCGCTCCGCTTTGGAAATCCCGATAAGCCTTTATATTGCCGCAATGTATCAAATTCGGACGCCCGCCCTGTCAAAATTTTATGGACGTACGATTGATGACCAACATCCCAAATCAGCTTATCTTTCGGGCTGTCAAACACTTTATGGAGCGCAATCGTCAGCTCGACAACCCCTAAATTCGGGCCGATATGCCCGCCTGTTTTCGACAGCTTTTCAATTAAAAATTTGCGAATGTCAGCACTCAATTCGATTAACTGCTTTGTCGACATATTTTTTAAAAAGCGCGGATTTTTTATTTTGGTAACATCCAAACGAGATCACTCGCTTTCGTTTTGATCGTTCACTTTCCCTGCAGCTGATATAATACAGAAGTTAGTTATTATTATACATGATTAAACATAAAAAATCGATTTCCGTTCAAAAAGAGAAAAAGAGCCGCTAACACAGTTGTGATAACGGCACGCATGAAAAAACTCTCTATTATTTTACTATAACATATCCGCAAAAAATCAGCAATGATCGCTTCCTTAGTGATCGCGCGTAGCGACTAAATCGCAAATATAAGTTAGTACGCTGCCATCTATTTCTGCTTTTTGCAAATAACGTTTTGCTTCTGCAATATGGAAAGATAGCTTTTCCTTCGCCCCGGCAATCGTTAACAGCGATGGATAGGTCACTTTTTTATTTTCCATGTCGCTGCCAACCCGTTTGCCCATTTTTTCTTCCAGTCCCTCAATATCAAGAATATCATCGCGAATTTGAAAAGCGAGACCGAGATGGGAAGCAAACAGATCGAGCTGGCGCAGCTGTTCATTGTTCGCGTCTGCAAGAAGCGCGCCAGCCAATACGCTGTATTGCAGCATTTTCCCCGTTTTATGGCGATGAATATATTCCAGCTGTTCAAGCGAAAGCTGCTTCCCTTCGCTTTCGATATCGGCAACTTGTCCCGCCACCATTCCTTCCGGTCCTGCCGCCTTCGCCAATTCTTCAATTAACCGTATCTTTGTCATTGGAGAAATGCGGGCATCATTGGCTTCAGCGATCACTTGAAACGCGTAAGTGAGCAATCCGTCTCCCGCCAAAATGGCCATCGCTTCCCCGAACACTTTATGATTCGTCGGTTTGCCGCGCCGCAAATCATCGTTATCCATGCTCGGCAAATCATCGTGAATCAGCGAATATGTATGAATCATCTCAATGGCGCACGCCACCGGAAGCCCAATATCCGGCTCTTTACCGAACGAATGCAATGTCGCAAACAACAAAAGCGGACGGATGCGCTTTCCCCCTGCCTCCAGCGAATAAGACATCGCCCGCTTTATCGTTTCAGGAGCAGCCATTCTTGTTATATAATGCGGCAAAGCATTTTCCAAACGTTGTTTTTGTTGCTGTAAAAACCGTTCCACTTCCGTCCGGTTCAAATGTTATTCCTCCTCCTGAAGCGAGAAAGGAGCGAGTTGCCCGTCTTCTCGTAAAATGTATTCCATTTGTTTTTCTACATTCTGCAATTTGTCATGACATAGTTTAGAAAGCTTCATTCCTTCTTGGAAAAAGGAAATCGCCTGCTCAAGCGGCACATTTCCTTCTTCTAATTTTTCCACAATTTCTTCTAATTTTGCCATCGCTTCTTCAAAAGTAAGCTCTTTTTCCTCACTCATGTAGTTGCTTCTCCTCCATTCCCCATACGTGGCAATCAACTTGCCCGTCTTGCAAGCGTACTTGAATCGTATCTCCTAATTGAAGCTGGCGGATGCTTTTCACAAGTTCCTTTTTTTCATTATAAACTAAGCTATAGCCGCGCTCCATTATTTTGAGCGGACTTAGCGCGTGCAAATGTGAAACGAGAGACGTAAAGCGAAGCTGTTGATGATGAATATGGGAGCGCATTTCTTTTTCCAGCGATTTGACAAGCGATTCATGTTTTTCTTTCATTCTTGACAGCTGCTCAGCCGGGTGATGCCGCAGCAACTTCAGGCGCAACTGCTCAAGCTGCTCGCGTTTTTTGTCGAAAAGCCGCTCTGTATGGCGTTGCAGCCGTTCTAATAAAGCATCCAATTGCTGTTCTTTTTGCTCGTACAATTTTTCTGGATAACGAAACGCGTATGATTTTTGCAACCGTAAAAGCCGCTCTGATTCTGCGGCAATTTTTTCTTTCATCGCGCGCATCAGCCGCAATTTCCGTTGCGAAATCCGCTCCATCAGCTCCGTTACATGCGGCACCGCCAGCTCGGCGGCACCGGTTGGCGTCGGGGCGCGCAAATCAGCGACAAAATCGGCGATCGTAAAATCTGTCTCGTGCCCAACCGCAGAAATAATCGGCACTTTCGAAGCAAAAATCGCGCGGGCGACCGCTTCTTCATTAAACGCCCACAGTTCTTCAATCGAGCCGCCTCCGCGCCCGACAATCAGCACATCAATACAGCCAAGTTCATTCGCTTTTTCAATCGAACGGACGATCGATCCGGCAGCTTCCTCCCCTTGGACAAGCGTCGGAAACAAAATCACCGTCGCGATCGGATAGCGGCGGCGGATCGTCGTCAAAATATCGCGAATCGCCGCGCCGGTTGGGGAAGTGACGACGCCAATATAGCGTGGAAATGCAGGAATCGGCTTTTTATGTTCGGCAGAAAACAACCCTTCCGCCTCAAGCCGTTTTTTTAGTTGCTCATACGCCAAATATAAATTTCCAATTCCTTCCGGCTGCATTTCTTTCACATAAATTTGATAGTTTCCGCTCGGCTCGTAAACGGAAATTTCGCCACGAACGAGCACTTTCATGCCATCTTCCGGGCGAAACGACAAATATTGGTTGTATCCGGCAAACATGACAGCCTGAATGCGGGCTTGCTCATCTTTTAACGTAAAGTACATATGGCCGCGCGAATGATATTTAAAGTTAGAAATTTCGCCTTTGATCCATAAGTCGCGCAAATGAGGATCCACTTCAAATTTGCGCTTAATATATTTTGTCAGCGCTCCAACGGTCACATATTTAACTTCCGCCACAAGCATAACCCTCACTTATTTATGAACTTGCCGATGCGCATGTTTCTTTGCCGCTTCGATCGTATTATGAAGCAGCATGGTGATCGTCATCGGCCCGACCCCTTTCGGAACCGGCGTAATGTAGCTTGCCACTTCCTTTACTTCCTCAAAATTGACATCGCCGCACAGCTTTCCGCTTTCCAGGCGGTTGACGCCGACATCAATGACGACAGCCCCTTGTTTCACATGCTTCGTCCCAATAAAGCGCGCTTTTCCGACAGCAACGATTAAAATGTCGGCTTGGCGCGTAATGGAAGCTAAATCGTTTGTTCGCGAATGGCAATATGTGACGGTCGCATGCTCGCGCAAAAATAACTGCCCGACCGGCTTGCCGACGATATTGCTGCGGCCGACGACAACCACGTGTTTCCCGGCGATATCTATCCCGATGGACTTTACCATCACTAAAATGCCGTATGGCGTGCAAGGGAGAAACGCATCTTGCCCGACCATCATTCTTCCTACGTTAATAGGATGAAATCCGTCGACATCTTTTTCAGGCGAAATTGTTTCAATCACTTTCAATTCGTCAATGTGTTTTGGAAGCGGAAGCTGCACTAAAATGCCGTGCACAGACGGATCTTCGTTCAACTCTTTGATTTTCTCCAATAAAAATTCTTCCGTAATCGTAGCCGGAAATGTCAACAATGTTGAGCGGATCCCAACTTCTGCGCACGCTTTTTGTTTTCCGCGCACATAAGAATGGGAAGCAGGATCATCGCCGACAAGAATGACGGCAAGCCCCGGCTCGATTCCTTCCCGTTTCAGCCGCTCCACCTCTTTTGCCAATTGCGCGCGTTTTTCTTTTGCCAACTCTGCACCGCTAATGATTTGTGCTGTCATCGTTCCCATTTCCCCTCTCTATTCTTGAATATGTAACGCATCTTTCACTTTCGAAAGCACGCCATTGACAAACCGGCCTGATTTCGTATCGCCAAATTTTTTGGCTAATTCGACCGCTTCATCTAAACTCACTTTGACAGGAACATCGTCAAGGTATTTCATTTCATATGCCGCCATTCGCAAAATCGCGCGATCAACGTTAGCGACACGCTCTAACGTCCATTTTTCCAAGTTGGCGCGCAACAATTCATCGATTTCTTCTTGATGCTCCGTGACGCCAAAGACAAGCTGCCGCAAAAACGAATCGGCCTCTTCGCTGCCCATTACGTTTTGCAGCGCCTCTTCGGGAGGAATGCGGCCGACATCAATTTGAAACAGTGCCTGCAGCGCCTTTTCCCTTGCTTCATGCCTCTTCATCATTTTGGCCTCCTTCCTTAAACACGAACATTAATATGATGATCATACCATATTTTTCGGATAAACGATACTGCCGTCGGCACAAATCATTATGGCTTATTCTCCGCCTGCTCCTGCGCCAAATTCAATGCTTCTTTGCCCCCTTGCATCTCCCCTGCAATAAAAAAAGGCTCGTTCATAACAATAACAAACTTTCTGCAAAAATACAAAGGGGCACCCACGCTAAGCGAATGCGCCCCTTCACCTTTATTGTTCATTGTTCCGCTTCTTGTTCTTGCTTTCCTGCATCAAACTGAATGCCGACGATATGAACGTTCACTTCGCTCGTTTCAAGCCCTGTCATGTTAAAAAGGGCTTGGCGAACGTTTTCTTGCACTTTTTTCGCTACGTTTGGAATCGAAACGCCGAATTGCACGAGACAATAAATGTCGATCGCGACTCCTTCTTCTCTTAAATCGACTTTTACCCCTTTTCCGTGATTTTTCTTCCCGAAGCGTTCGACAACACCAGCAGCGAAGTTCCCGCGCATTTGCGCAATTCCTTCCACTTCGCTTGCGGCGATGCCGGCGATCACTTCAATGACTTCCGGCGCAATTTCCACTTTTCCTAATCCGCCTTGTTCTTGCTCCATTTCAAAAATATGTTCTGACATCGTACACAACACCTCCCGTTATGACTTCATAATATCATATAACTCAAGAAATTTCGTATTAAACTCGCCTTTCACAAATTTTTCATGCTCAAATAATTTTATGTGGAACGGAATCGTTGTATGAATGCCGTCAATGATAAACTCGCTTAACGCTCGCTTCATGCGGGCGATTGCTTCTTCACGGGTAGGAGCGTGTACGATCAATTTCGCAATCATGGAATCGTAATAAGGCGGAATCGTATAACCCGGATATGCCGCAGAGTCAACCCGGACGCCTAAACCGCCCGGAGGCAAATACATGTTGATTTTTCCCGGCGACGGCATAAAGTTTTTCTCCGGATTTTCTGCATTGATCCGGCATTCAATCGCCCATCCGTTAAACGTTACGTCGTCTTGGGTAAGCGCCAGCTTTTCTCCCGAAGCAATGCGGATTTGCTCTTTTATCAAATCGATCCCTGTTATCAACTCTGTAACAGGATGCTCCACTTGAATGCGTGTGTTCATTTCCATAAAATAGAATTTTTTGGCACGATAGTCAAAAATAAATTCCACCGTTCCAGCGCCGGTATAATTGACGGCGCGCGCCGCTTGCACCGCCGCTTGTCCCATTTTTTGGCGCGTTTCTTCATCGAGTGCCGGTGATGGCGCTTCCTCGACAAGCTTTTGCAGGCGGCGCTGGATCGAGCAATCGCGCTCGCCGAGATGAATAACGTTTCCATAAGAATCTGCAAGCACTTGGATTTCCACATGACGGAAATCTTCAATGTATTTTTCAATGTATACCCCCGGATTGCCAAACGCGGTGGCCGCTTCTTGCTGGGTTATGTTAATTCCTTTCACGAGCTCTTGTTCGTTTCTTGCCACGCGAATTCCTTTTCCGCCCCCGCCTGCCGTCGCTTTAATGATGACCGGATAGCCGATTTCGTTCGCTAACGCAACCGCTTCGTCCACACTTTCAATAATTCCTTGCGAACCAGGGACAATTGGCACGCCAGCTTCCCGCATCGTCTCACGGGCAACATCTTTAATTCCCATTTTCGTAATCGCTTCCGGGCTCGGACCGATAAACGTAATGTTGCATTCGCGGCATAGCTCGGCAAACGCGGCATTTTCCGCCAAAAACCCGTACCCTGGATGGATGGCGTCACACCCCGTCAATGTGGCCACACTCATAATATTGGTAAAGTTTAAATAACTTTCTTTTGATGCTGTCGGACCAATGCAATACGCTTCATCTGCGAGCTGAACATGGAGCGCGTCGCGATCCGCTTCGGAAAAAACGGCAACCGTTTCGATTCCAAGCTCTTTGCAAGCGCGAATAATCCGAACGGCGATTTCCCCGCGGTTGGCAATCAACACTTTTTTTATCATCGCTCGTTCTCTCCCTTATTCCGGTTTCACAAGAAATAGAGGTTGTCCGTACTCGACAAGCTGCCCGTTTTCAACAAGCACTTCAACGATTTCTCCGTTTACTTCTGCTTCAATTTCGTTAAACAACTTCATCGCTTCGATAATGCAAACGACCGTGTCTGTTTTTACTTTATCGCCCACTTTTACATATGGAGGCGCATCTGGAGATGGAGCTGCGTAAAATGTCCCGACCATTGGTGAAGTGATTTTATGTAAATTTTCTGTATTTTTCACTTCTTGTTTCGGCGGTTCTTGCGGTTTCGCTTCTGTCGGCGGAGCAACCGGCTGTGTTGGCGCTTGCGGTTTTACTTCCTCTGCTGCCGCTGCCGGTTTAACCACTTGTTCTTGCTCAACCGCAGGCGCAACCACCGCCTGAACTGGTGCCACAGCCGCCGGTTTTTTCATATGTACTTTTGTCCCATCATGCTCATAAACAAATTCTTCGATGCCTGACTGATCGATTAAACGAATAAGTTCACGAATTTCCTGGATTTTCATACTCCCCACACCTTTCTTTCTAATTCAGATGATAAAAAAGGTTCTTCACTATGTTTAAAATGTAGTTATAAAATCTACTCATAACGATTATACACATAATGATTATACATTAAAATGGTTTTTTATCATAAAAAACAAGCTGCCCTTTACAGAGCAGCTTATTTTTCGTTATCCAGCCGGCTGGAATTCGACGTTCACCACATCGGCTTCCGGAATTTCACTTTTCACTATATGAATTACCTCATTGGCAGATTTCGCGGAATGGTTTTTTGCTTTAATTGTCACCCGCACTTTATCGTTGTCAGCGCGGACGAGCACATCATCATAGCCGCCTTTTGATTTGATTAATGTTTCCAGCGTCGCTTCTTTTTCCGTCAGCGCTTGCAGCTTTTCAATTTTATCAAGCGCGTCGCTTTTTTGCTGTGCGGTGGCGTTTGCGGAAGCGACAATGTCATTTAATTGGTCGCGCAACCGGCTTCGTTCATCTTCAATTTGCATGCGAAGCGCAGTAAATACGTCATCGCCCGATTCGCTGGAAGTAATGTTTCCATTTTTTGCTTTCGTTTCCTCCACAGCCACATCCGCTTTTTCTTTATCATCTGCTTGTTGTTCCGCCACATTTCCATTATCCACAAAAGCGATATGGTCATTGGTGTCTTTTGGCGCCGTGATGTAATAAACGGATAAAACAACGACTAAACTTAGCATCGTTAGCAGCCAAACAGTTTGTCTCTTCAACATATGACGATCCTCCCCCACAAACCCGATTATTTTTTCGGCAATACAGCAACACGATAGCTTGGGACATTTAAAACACGCGTAACTGCCTCAACAATCCATTTTTTTATTTGTAAATTATCAGCACCTTTCGCCACTACCAGCACTCCGCGAATTTCCGGTTTTTTCGTCGTTAACACCAGCGGCGTTTCGCTGTCCCCATCGCGGATGACAACCACTTCTTCGTTAGTTGATTGGTTTTCAATTTTTCGCTTTCCGCCTTCGCGGTCGGTTTCCTCTGTTGTTTGATGTTGCGTGACGCGGTTTTTCTCCAATATTTTCATTTCTGTTGTATCAATATTGACAACCACTGTCACATCTTCAACACCTTCAATCGCCTCAAGCGCGGTTTTCAGCTGTTCTTCGTAACGTTGTTCATAAGCAGCGATGATTTTGGACTTTGCATCTTGCTGTTGCCCAAACACTGGTTCTGTTTGTTGCGCACGTTCTTCTACTTTTTCTTTATTTGTTGATACGGCTTTCTCGTCCTTGGCAAAGTGGCTCATTACCATTAGTGCTATCCCTGCTAATAATAAAAGCAACATGTACGAAAACGGCGTTCGTTTCTGCTCCTTCGTTTCTTTTTTCGCAGGCAAAAACAATCGTTTAATGAAGTCGAGCATCCCCCCATTCCCTCCCCTTTATTTGCACAGCGATTTTATTTTCGTTTATTTCCCATTTCGTTGCCAGCCATGCGCGTACTTCTTTTTCCAAGCGTTGGTCGTGGTCTTGTTCATCCGTCGGCGTTGATGCATCGATAATAACGGGCTGAACCTCTCCAAGCTTTTCTTGTTTGGCCAGCATTACTTCAATCATTTCAATATCTTCTGGAATCTGCAAATTTTCTTTTTCTTTTGTTTGCAGAGAGACATTCTCCACACTCAATCCATACTTTTCCATCAACTCCTCATCCGCTTCGTTTTTCATCTGGACAGCCATTTGTTCTAAAATATATGCACGTTGTGAGGCTTGTATTTCTTTTTTCTTCATTTCGATTTCATTTTTCATCATCTCTTGTTGGTTCCCTTCGTCTGATATGACAGAAGCGATGAGGCGATCCGGATCGATGGAAAATAACTTTAATATCGGAGACAACATAAGCAAAAGCAAAATAAGCCCAACGACCATTTTCACGTATTTTTGCATATTGCTAGATGGGAGCAGCAAATCAATTATCATGGCAAATAAAATGAAAATAAGAATATTCGTCACCCATTCGATCACAATCTGCATGATTTTCCTCCTCTAACGAACCATCATCGTGATGTTCCCAGCCGTAATGATAACGACTAAACTAAGAAAAAACATCAGCGATACAATAGCTAGGGAAGCAAAAACATAGGCAATGCTTTTGCTCATGATGCTAAGGCAAGAAATAACCGGCCCTTCTCCAAGAGGCTGCATGACCGCCGCGGAAACCTTGTAAACAAGTGCGATAGCAAAAATTTTCAGCGCCGGAAACGCCGCGATGATCAATAAAATGGTGACACCGACGATGCCAACCGTATTTTTCAGCAACATCGAGGCGGTCACAACCGTATCGGCCGCATCGGTAAACATTTTGCCAACGACCGGGACAAAGTTTCCCGTCACAAATTTTGCCGTCCGCAACGCAATGCCGTCGGCAATTGCTGACGTCGCTCCTTTCACGGACATGACACCAAGAAAAACCGTCAAAATCGCGCCAAGTATCCCCATGCTGATTTTCGTAAGCAATTCGGCAAGCTGCGTCACTTTATAATGGTCGGTTAACGTGCTAACAATATTTAACAGCGCCGCCAAAAACAAAAGAGGCAACGTAACGTATTCGACAATCGCTCCTGTCGTATTCATCAGAAAAAGAATAATGGGATGGAAAAACGCCGCAGATATGACTCCCCCTGAAGAAGCTAATAATGCCAAGAGCAGCGGAATCATCGCGATCATAAAATGACTCATTACCTGGACAGCATCCAATGCGTAATCCATCGCAACCCGGAAACTATTTAATGCAATGATCATCAACACCATGTAAACAACCGCATAAGCAACTTTGCTGACGGCTTGCTGCGCAAACGCATTTTGCAATGATTGCAGCACCATGCTAAACACCGTTAATAAAATTAATGTTCCTAATAACTTTCCGTTTGCCTGCAATTCATAAAAAAGAAATTTCATCAGCGCAATCAGCCATTCTTTTAGCGATAATTGTTTTTCTCCGCTTACAAATTCGGTGAGCGACCCTTTTTGGCTTTCCGGCAAAAAACCTCCGTATTCTGTGGAAATCTCTTCCCAATATTTCCGAATTTCGCTAACATCGAGCTGTTCTATTTGCCTTTGCACAAGCTGGTCGTTCGGTGAAGAAGCTTGTACCACAAATGGAGAAAAAAAGAAGAAAAATAGGCCGACTACCGCCACTGCCTTTACTTTCAATCGATCACCTCCCATTCTGGTTATGTTGAAGGAATGAAGCCAATCACCGTTTCAATAATGGCCGTTAAAATGGGAATGGCTAACGCCAAAATAATAATTTTTCCGCCAAGCTCAATTTTGGAAGCGATCGCCCCTTGGCCGGCATCCCGGGAAATTTGCGCGGCAAACTCAGCAATGTAAGCAATGCCAATAATTTTTAAAATCGTTTCAAAATAAATCATATTAATTTTCGTATCCGTTGCTATTTTTTGCAGCATGCGCAAAATCTCGCCAATTTGATCAACGAGAAAAAGGAAAATCACGCACCCGGCAAATACCGTCAGCAAAAATGCCACACTCGATTTTTGTTCTTTTAATAACACCACTAAAAACGTCGCAATTAAGCCAAGACCGACAATTTGCAAAATTTCAATCGCCGTTCCCCCCTAGCCTTGAAACAAAAACACATCTTTAATTTTTTGAAACAAATCACTGACAATCGAGGCGACCATAAATAAAATGTAAACAAAGCCAAGAAGCGTCACCCATTGGGCGTATTCCTTCTTTCCCATTTGATCCAGCACCGTATGCAAAAATGCGACAACAATCCCGACGCCAGCGATTTTAAAAATAACATCCACATCCATGCCCATTCGTTCTGCCTCCTGTTATATAATAGGCGAGAAACCATTATTTCCTTGAAAGCGGGAAGTCGTTCAAATCAATAAAATCACCAGAAGTAGTCCCGCAAGAACCCCCAAACTTTTTGCCATCTTTTCATAACGCGCCTGCCTTTCAAGCGCATCCGCCTCTTCCCGCTCCAAGTGAACGAGCGCCAGCGCAATCTGTTTCTGCTGCGTATGCCGGTCATATTGCCCAAGCGTTTCACCGAATTGCCTCATAATTTCCAATTCCCCCTGCTTAAGTGCTGTCGTTCCCCACACCTCTTGCAAACTTTCTTCCCATGCCTGCTGCACGCTCGTTTCGCCAACTTGCAGCTTGGCGGCGAACTGTTCAAACAGCTTGGACAACGGCAATGTTATTTGCTTGCTAATATGCAAGGCCGCCTCTGACAAAGGAGTATGAGCGTACATGATTTCTGCTTCTAACGCTTGCAACGCTGCCTTGAGCTGGCGCAGCTGCCTTGGCCGTTCATGCAACATTAGCGCCGCCTCAAATCCAGTCCATGTTGTTGTCAGCAAAATAAGAATCGCTCCGGCAAGCTTCATCCGCTTTTCACCGTCCGTTCATACAACACCGCGCCACTCGCATCGGTAATGCATCTTACTGTCCCTGGCCCGCGTTCATTTGTCAATTCGACAAATCTTTCAAACACACCTTGCTCCATAATCGGGCGCAAGGTCGGGCGCTGCAGTACATCTTTCCTATTTCTTCCATGAACCGTTGTCCATATGCATACTCCGGCGTTCACCGCTTCTAAAATTGCCGCGCCATCTTCAGAGCGGCCTATTTCATCCACGATCAACACGTCCGGGCTCATCGAACGGATCATCATCATCATTCCTTCCGCTTTCGGGCACGCATCGAGCACGTCAACGCGGTTTCCAAGCTGAAATTGCGGAATTCCTTTCACGCATCCGGCAATTTCCGAACGCTCATCGACAATGCCGACTTTTTGCGATGGAATGTGCCGCGCGAGAATCCCGGTGCTGATCATTCGCGCCGCGTCGCGCAACAGCGTCGTTTTCCCCGTCTGCGGCGAACCGATGATCATTGTATTATGCCAGCGCCCGTCATACACATACGGCACGAGCGGTTCGGCAATGCCGATTTTCTGTTTTGCGATGCGGATATTGAAAGATGTCACATGGTGAATCGCTTTCACGCTTCCTCCCTCAGTCACCACTTTTCCTGCTAGTCCAACACGATGGCCTCCCTGTATGGTAATAAATCCGCGCTTCAATTCCTCTTCTATTGCATAAATCGAATATTGGCTCAATTTATTCAGCAAGTGCATGCCATCTTCCCGGGTCACTTCGTATGGAAGAAATTGAGCCGTTCCTTTCACGATAATTTCTAACGGGCGGAGTACCCTTATGCGAATTTCTTCCACATGTTCATGCCATGAAGGAGGCTGTTGCCGCAGTATGGCGGCAATGGTTTTCGGAAGTATATCCCATATCGCTTGCATTTCCTTCCCTCCTTGCTGGACTAGTTCATATGTATGGAACAAAACCCGGATTTATGACTTAAACGCTGCTGGGAATAAGAATGCATCGCTCGTCCGCAAGCCCGCCATTGCGGCCACCATCACCGCAAAAACCGCGGGGAGGCCACTGCTTTTGGACATCCAGTTCGTTGCCCGCAATAACCGCTTATTGCCATTGCCAAAACGATGGCGCGCGTCCAACCTGTTACAAAATAGGTGGTTAGTACAAACGTATGCCGGAATCGGGAATTTCAGAAGGATTTTTTATGTGCGCAACCTTTCAAGAAGGGATAATGGACATGAATGCAGAAATCGTTCCATAATGAAAATAAAAGCGGAGAAGGAATATTTGAGGAAGGAAATTTTCATACCATTTTCGCTCAGGGGGATATTGCAGCTCTTGAATTTTTCCGCTGGCAAAAGAGGCTCCGGATCGATTAGTAATGCCCGGCACCATGCTTGTCAGCACATTACTTTGATATAAAAAATGGTGCAAACAGCAAAAAAGCCCCCGCGCCAAGCGCAAGGGGCAAACAACATCAGGCGCGGGAAACGTATGTCCCGTCCGCTGTGTTGATAATGAGCGTATCGCCTTCGTTGACAAAGAACGGAACTTGAACGACAAGGCCGGTTTCCAGTTTTGCCGGCTTTGATCCGCCAGAAGCAGTATCGCCTTTAATGCCAGGCTCTGTTTCTACTACTTTTAATTCAACGGTGTTTGGAAGTTCAACACCAATGGTTTCTCCTTGATACATCATAATGTAAACTTCCATATTTTCTTTTAAAAATTTCAATTCATATTCAATTTGTTGCGAAGAAAGTTCGATTTGTTCGTATGTTTCCATATCCATGAATACGTGCTGATCGCCGTTGGCGTATAAATATTGCATTTTGCGCGTATCGATTTGCGCGCGGTTAACTTTTTCGCCGGCGCGGAACGTTTTTTCTTGAATCGCGCCTGTGCGCAGATTGCGAAGTTTTGAACGGACAAACGCCGCTCCTTTACCAGGTTTGACGTGCTGGAACTCGATGACACGCCAAATATCGCCATCTACTTCAATCGTTAATCCTGTACGAAAATCGTTTACTGAAATCATCCGTTAAAATCCTCCCACACATGAGTTTATAAAATGATAAGCTCTTTTGGCGAATGAGTCAGCGCTTCATTACCGTTTTCCGTGACAACCGTATCATCTTCAATGCGCACGCCGCCAAGCCCCGGTATGTAAATGCCTGGCTCTACAGTGACGACCATGCCCGGCGCCAGCACGACATCGGAACGGGCAGATAGCGTCGGTCCTTCGTGAATCTCCAATCCTATCCCGTGGCCAGTCGAATGGCCAAAATAATCTCCGTAGCCTTTTTCCGTAATGTAATCACGCGTAAGCGCATCTGCTTCCTTTCCGGTCATGCCCGGCTTTATCCCTTTCATGCCGCGCAATTGCGCCTCAAGCACAATGTTATAAATCGTTTTCAGCTCATCGCTAATTTCGCCCACTGCCACTGTTCTTGTTATGTCAGAGCAATATCCGTTGTAATATGCTCCAAAATCAAGGGTGACGAGCTCTCCTTTTTCGATGACTTTATCGGTTGCCACTCCGTGCGGTAATGCGGAGCGATAGCCAGATGCAACAATCGTATCAAACGAAGAAGAAGTCGCACCTTGTTTGCGCATAAAAAATTCTAACTCATTCGCGACTTCAATTTCTTTGACACCTGGTCGGATAAAAGAAAGAATATGTTCGAACGCCGCATCCGCAATTGCCGCCGCTTCCTTTAATATCTTAATCTCTGATTCCGACTTAATCAAGCGTAACTTTTCAACAACAAGCGATGTTGGAACGAGTTCAGCGTTCACTGCTTGCTCATATGCTTTGAACGTCGCGTAAGAAACGTCTTCTTGCTCAAAGCCGAGCTTTTGAATGTGGAGGCGGGCAACTTGCTTTGCAACTTCTTCAACGATCGGTCCGGTATGTTTCACAATTTCAAAACCTTGCACTTGTTTGGATGCCTGTTCGATGTAACGGAAATCCGTAATAAACACCGCTTTGTCCTGGCTGATGACAGCGACTCCCGCTGTTCCGGTAAAGCCAGTAATGTAACGGCGATTATACGGATTTGTTACAAGCATTCCATCAATGTCATATTCAGCAAACAACGCACGCAATTTCTCTAATTTTCCCATCATTTATCTCCTCTTCCCTTTATTTCTAATAATGCTAAAATAGCTAGCCGATATCCTGCCAGCCCGAACCCAACAATTTGCCCGGCGACAACCGGGGCGATGACAGACTGGTGGCGAAACGGCTCGCGCGCGTGAATATTGGAAATATGTACTTCCACCACCGGGATGCTAATGCTGGCGATGGCGTCGCGAATCGCATAGCTGTAATGAGTGAACGCGCCGGCATTTAAAATGATGCCGTCATAGTTTCCTTCCGCCTCGTGAATGCGATCAATAATCGCTCCTTCATGATTGCTTTGAAAACATGTTAACGCTGCACCAAGCTCATTGGCAAACGAGATTAACTCCTGTTCCAAGCTGTCGAGCGTTGTGCTTCCATAAATATGCGGTTCCCGCTTGCCGAGGAGGTTCAAGTTCGGACCGTTAATGAGAAGAAGATGCGCCATGTTCATAACCCCTTCAATAAACCAAAAAAATATTTAAACATTCATTATTTTACCACAAAAACGCACCGCCTCACACTACTTATTTGCCAACGACGATTGTGTCTGCCTGTCCATTTCTTGCGTTTCGAACGAAATCGAATATCCGACGAAAACCCCATATAAAATGTATAAGCAAAGCGTCGTAATAATCGTATTCCGCTCTAAACGCGCGACGGATTCCAAATTCGGAAAAAGCGGATTTAACCCATAAAATACGATAAGCCATAAAATAAAACCATACAAAACCCCTGCCCACATCCCTCTAATTCGCCTTAATGCAACATAATAAATAAGGGCAACTAATATAGATAATAATCCGATGAGAAAAATAGCAACGTAATTTCCTAGCTTTCCGTATTTCCAGTCACCCGCAACCCATGGAATCAGCAGCATATTTGGACTGATTTCTGTAAAATGAAAAAAGTAGGCTAAATATCCTAATAGACTCCAAAACACTCCGCCGACAAATCCGGTAATCACGGCTTTCATCAGAAGAGACATCGGGCGTTCCCGCTTATTTTGCTCAAATTGCGCCTGATTTTCCGCCATGCTGCTTTTCACCTCCCTGTTAGGTAGTAGTATGGCCGATCACAAACTGAATATAACGTGAAAAAGCGTAATATCATATGTGTAAACGTTGAAATTTTTGGAAACAATAATTACTGCACCAATCTAGAGGTTTCGAGACGATTCTTGTAGAATAAAATTAGAAAAGAAAAAAACAGGTTGGTGTTGTCAACAATGCAAAACATAACAAAACCAATATACGGCGGCCAGGCAGTGGTTGAAGGGGTCATGTTTGCTGGAAAAGCGCACTCTGTCACAGCGATTCGCCGCAAAGACCGTTCTATTGAATACTTTCATGTGCCGCGCCACACGAATCCGACGCTGGCGTTTCTCAAAAAAATTCCGTTTATTCGCGGAATTGTCGCGATGATTGAAGCGAGCGCAAACGGCGCCAAACATTTGCAATTTGCCAGCGAGCGTTATGAACTGGACCAAAACGATGAAGCTCCGCAGGAAGAAAAAACGCATCCGTCAAAACTCTCCATCGTTCTTGGCGTCGCGGTTGTCGGCGTGCTGTCATTTTTGTTCGCCAAAACGATTTTTACGCTCGTTCCAGTATTTTTAGCAGCATTTTTAAAACCGTTGTTTCCCACCAAAATGGCGCAAATTTTCGTGGAAGGAATGTTTAAGCTCGCATTGCTGCTGGCTTATATTTACTTCATTTCTTTGACTCCGCTCATCAAACGCGTCTTTCAATATCATGGCGCGGAACATAAAGTGATCAACGCGTTTGAAGCGGGGCTGCCGCTCACGGTAGAGAACGTCCAGCGCTCATCCCGGCTTCACTACCGCTGTGGCAGCAGCTTTATCTTATTTACTGTCATCGTCGGCGTTTTCGTGTATATGTTTGTTCCAACAGACCCTCTCTGGTTAAGAGTGATGAACCGGCTCGCTCTCATCCCGGTCGTGCTCGGCATTTCGTTTGAAGTATTGCAGTTTACGAATAAATTGCGCGATGTCCCTGTTTTGCGCTGGCTTGGCTACCCTGGTTTATGGCTGCAGCTTCTCACCACCAAAGAACCGACGGATGACCAAGTCGAAGTGGCTATCGCTTCCTTTCAAGAATTGCTCCGTTTAGAAGAAAACATGGAAATCGAAAAAAAAGCTGTTCAGTAACAATATAAGGGGGTGGGTTTATTGCGGCGCGGTTCCATTCATCCGCTTGTTGGGATTGCCCTTTTTTTCGGCGTGTTCGGTTTAATATACACCATTTTTGAAGAGCCGACTGCTCTGTTTCGAAGCGCGATGTTCATCCTTCTTGTGATCACAGTAATATATATTTTCTACCATTTTGTTTACAAGCGGCGCATCAATAAAGATCATCTTGCTTATTTAAAAGCGGTTCGCCAATCGAAAAAACTCCATCCTCAAGCGGTTCGCAAACAAAAAACAAAAAGCATGGCCCCAAAAACGAAACGCCTGCCAAAAAAGCGGACGGCAACGACTCATTTAACCGTCATCGAAGGAAAAAAGGGCAAAAAAAAGAATCGAGCGTCTTTTTAGCTTGATTCTTTTTTATTTTTACCCGCGATTTCCTCACATCCTAGCAGATGAAGGTCTAAGAAACTGCATCGATTTTCTGATGATTCAATAGAACAGAAAGGAATTTTCCGCACAATAATATGATTAAGTTTTCACGCTTCACTTGTTTTAATACGTCCATTTTTTTAAAAACCGCTCAGTTTTTTCTCTTCCGTATTGAATCAAGCGGTCTCGAGTTTCTGGAGTAAGGGAAAATTCGGTGAAAAAAACATCTTCGACAGGAAGAAACACAATATCTTTTTCGTGGCGCCGGGAAATATAGCGAGTATCATGCGCCTCTTTCATGGCGCTAAAAAGCGCTTCAAACAATTGAATGGCATTGTTGATTTTCCGCTTAGGTCTTTCCGAGAGCTTCACGCTTAACTGTATGCCAAGCACTGGCCTTTTTTTCACCTGTTTTTCCTCATCAAATAAAAAAAGCGGAAAATTGCTGAGCACACCGCCATCTACGACGATGCATCCTCCTTCCTTCGTCTGCAATTTTACTGGTTCAAAAAAATAGGGGATGCTCGTGCTCATCCTTACTGCTTTTGCCACGGAAAATGCCGCCGGATTCACTCCATATTGCGGCAAATCATCCGGCAAAATAAGCATTCTTCCGTTCGTCACATCTGACGCAACAATCGATAAACTTTCCTTTGGCAAATCGCCAAACGTTTTGACACCGCGCGCTGCCAGCACCTCTTTTACCCATTGTTCAAACACCTCTCCTTTATAAAGCCCCATCCGCCAATAAATGCGTAACCATTTCCACATTGGAAAAGGAAAAAGGCATTTTCGCTCATCAAGAAAATGCCTGAGCTCCAACTCATCAAGCAAATCGATCATCTCTTTGCTTGTATACCCCGCAGCAATCAATGCGGCAACGAGCGAGCCTGCGCTCGTCCCGGCAAGCCGTCTCCAGCGAAGTCCTTTCGCTTCAATCGCTTCGTAAGCGCCAATGAGGGCAAACCCTCTAATCCCGCCGCCGGAAAATACGATGTCAATGTCCACGCCTTTCCCCCCTTACTTCCCGTTTGTATATATGTAAGAGGGAAAAACGCGATTTAGTACTCCACTAACAAAGCAAAAAACATCTACCTTGCCGATAAATTTTATCTCACTGGTGGAAAAGCGGATTTTAACTCCATTCTGCCACTTGGCCGATTATGTGCAGATGCCCCTTCCCCGTCTGATGCATCATCTCCATTCCTTAAGCGGAAAGCTTAAGGACCGGGAGGCTTGCCACCGATAAATAAAAAAGAGTAAGACTCACCTTACTCTTCTGCTTGTTCGTTTTGTTTTTGAATGTTGCGCAACATTTCAATGCGCTTTGGATCTTCTTGGAAATATTGCACTAGATCACCGATGCGGTCAATCGCGTTCCAACTTAAATGATGTTCAATGCCTTCGACGTCATGATAAATGTTTTCCTCATCGACACCGATAATGCGTAGAAACTGCTCGAGCAGCTCATGGCGGTACACAAGCCGCTTGCCGATTTTCCTTCCTTTCGCTGTCAACACTAAACCGCGGTATTTCTCATAAACTAAATATTCATCCTTGTCCAATTTTTGCACCATTTTTGTCACAGAGGAGGGATGCACGGACAATGCCTCAGCAATATCTGATACGCGGGCATATCCTTTTTCTTCGATGAGATTATAAATTTGTTCGATATAATCTTCCATGCTTGGTGTCGGCAATTTTTGTCCCCTCCCGTAAAACCATTGTAAAAAAAATAACAATCATTATTATTATATCATGAGGACTTGAAATGGCAAGAATTACGCAAAATATTGTACTTTTTCTGCCAGAAAAAATTTGGCGATATAGCGGCGCATTGTCATCTTGAACAGTTTGCACCGTCATCCCGGCTTCGTTGATCCTTGCGTTTACATTCATGTCCAAATCAAGTTTTATGTTTGGATAACGTTTTTGAATCGGAGCTGAATCAATTCAAATAGTAAACCGACGGGCCGGTTTTTCCCGGCTTTTCGGACAACCGCTCTAACAATTAAAAATTCCTTTCTTTCCAGCCTTCGGGCATATCAATCGGTACGCCGGCAAACTAAAGCGGGTGGCGTTTGCCACTTATCTTAATGAAAAAAAGGAAAATAGAGGAAATCGGCACCCATGAAGAACGGTTCCCGGCACATGCATACCGTGCAGCAATTAAAGTTGTAAAAATACATAAGATGAAAAAAACGCCCAAACTGTACAGGGGCGTTTCCGGTGAGAGCATGGACATGCCGAAGAATGTTTTGTGCGATTCTATAAAACGAATCAGTTCAAACATGGAGTCCATACAAACGGTGCAAGAATGAATCAATGATCATAGCTTGCGAATGCGAAAATTATCTTCTAATAACACCCAATTTTCCGGATAAGGATAACCGAGCACCCAATAGCTAATTCCTCTTAACCCATATTCTTTCACCAAGTCAAATTTTGCCTGCGCGCTGCGGGCATCCTCAAACCACACTTCATGTGTCCGCCCTTGGCTGTCGATATAGCGGTAAAACGGAGATTGGGCAGTTGGATCGTATTGAATCACTGCTCCATAGCGGATCGCACGTTCTACTGCTTCCTGCGGGCTGAATGTTTCCGCTTCTTGGCCTTGTACATGCGGAAGCACCCAGTCGCGCGCATAAATTTGAAACCCCATAAAAATTTTGTTTCTTGGAATGACACTGACCGCGTAATCAAGCACTCTTCTTATTTGATGAATAGGGGAAATCGCCTGCGGCGGCCCGAACCGGTATCCCCATTCATACGTCATCAGCACGACAAAATCGACAATTCTCCCATGGGCGGGATAGTCATGCGCCTCATATAACAGTCCTTTTTGCTCCCCGCTTGTTTTTGGGGCGAGAGAAGTCGAAACAAAGTATCCTTCACGATGAAGCCTCTCCACAGCACGCTGCAAAAATTGATTATACCGCTCGCGATCAGCGGGATAGACGTTTTCAAAATCAATATTCAACCCGCGATATCCTTTTTCCCGCATCGTACGGACAATATTGTCAAGCAGCCGGTTTTGTAGTTGTACGTTGGAAAGGATCGTCTGTGCCAATCTTGATCCCGGATCTTGATATGTAAAATTAGTGATCGCCATCACCGGCACAACCCTTTCTGCGGTTGCCGCTTGAATGATGGCTGCGTCATCAAACGGTTGGAGTCCGCCATCTTCTCTGATCGTATACGCAAACAAAGAGACATATGTTAAATGGCGTCCTACTTCCCGTACTTGCTGTGCTCCTTGTTCCCCAGCATCAATCGTAAATGCATTTACTTCAATGATCGGCTTAGAATGCGGAATCGTTAATACCATGCCGGGGAAAATTACATTCGGATCGGCAATCCGGTTGGCTCGCAGAATGTCTTGCACAGTCGTCCCATAACGTTCGGCGATTTGCGACAGCGTTTCTCCGCGCTGCACCGTATGTGTTCTTGGCGGAATAAGAAGAACCGTTCCCGGATAAAGGACAGAAGGATTGCTGATTCGGTTGGCCTGAACAATCGCATCCTGCGAAATGCCGTAGCGCCTGGCGATCGTCCATAACGTTTCTCCTGAACGAACGGTATGATAGCGGTATGGAACGGGAATGACGAGCGCCTGCCCGGCCGTGAGGCGGTTGGCATCTCTCAACCCATTGGCCGTGACAATCTGCTCGAGCGGCACTCCGTAGCGCTGGGCAATCACCCATAGGTTTTCTCCTCTCTGTACAATATGGATCAGCATGGTTATCCTCCCCCTAGTCAATATGACGCCTCATACTACTATATTTTTGTCACTCCGCTCTTATGAATAAAAAAAGCTGGCTCAGTCCAGCCGACTAAGCCAGCTTCCGCTTTATCCCATTTTGTCCTGTTTACAATCCACATTTTAGCTGCGCGCCGCAGCTTGTGCATGTGTTGCAGCCGCCGATTTCTTCGACCGTGCCTTCGCGGCAAACCGGGCAAATGTTGCCAACTTCGGAGCCGATCGTTACATCCGTTGTCCGCAAGTCTTGAATCGTGTCGACGAGAACAACGGCGCGTTTCGTTTCTTTTTCCTCTTCCTCTTCTGGAAGCAGTTCAAGCTGCTCTTCAAGATTGTTTTCTTCCGCTTTCAGCGTCAATACTTGCGCGTCGCGGCTTCCGTCCACATACACAGTGCCGCCTTTTGCGCCGCCGCGCCATAAGCGTTCATATACTTTTTGCACTTGCTCAACAGTATATCCTTTCGGAGCGTTGACTGTTTTCGAAAGGCTAGAGTCCACCCAGCGCTGAATGATGCATTGCACATCGGCATGCGCTTCCGGCGATAAATCCATCGCGGTCACAAACCAGTGCGGCAAGTTGTTCGGGTCTGCTTCCGGGTGTTTGTCCAAATATTCCTGAACAATATCTGCCTTTACCTCAATAAATTTGCCGAGGCGGCCGCTCCGGTAATATGAGAATGAGAAATACGGCTCAAGGCCGGTCGACACACCGACCATCGTTCCCGTCGATCCCGTCGGAGCGACAGTCAGTAAGTGTGAATTGCGAATGCCATATTTCAAAATATCTTGGCGGATATCTTCCGGCATCCGTTTCATATAGCCTGTGTTAATAAACGCCTCCCGAAGTTTTTGCGTTTCTTCTTCGGTTTTCCCGACAAGGAACGGGAAGCTGCCTTTTTCTTTCGCCAATTCAATGGAAGCGCGGTACGCAGTCGTCGCAATCGTTTTGAACAATTCATCGACAAGTTTGTTTCCTTCCTCGGAGCCGTACTCTTTTTCACAATAAATAAGCAAATCCGCCAATCCCATAACACCAAGGCCGATGCGGCGCTCCCCGAGCGCTTGTTTTTTGTTTTCTTCCAAGAAATATGGCGTTGCATCAATGACGTTATCTTGCATTCTTACACCGATTTCGACGGTGCGTTTTAATTTTTCATAGTCAACGACTTTCTTTTCTTTATCGACCATATTCGCCAAGTTAATGGCTGCCAAGTTGCAGACGGAATATGGTGCGAGAGGTTGTTCCCCACAAGGGTTGGTCGCAACCACTTTTTGTCCGTACGCTCGGGCATTTGTCATTTCGTTGGCGTTATCGATGAAGAAAATGCCCGGTTCCGCGGAATACGTCGCGCAAATGTTAATCAGCTTCCAAAGTTCGCGGGCACGAATTTTGCGGTAAACGCGCACACGGTACCCCATTTTCTCCCATTCACGCACATCGCCGACTTCGTGCCATTTTTCATTGTAAATCCGCATTTCTTCTTCCGAATATGTTTCGACATCCGGAAAACGCAGTTCATACTCTTCATCTTTTTCGACGGCTTCCATAAATTCTTTCGTCAAGCAGACGGAAATATTCGCTCCTGTTAAAAAGTCCGGGTTATGTACCGTGTATGTGCCGCCTGTCCGCAATTTTTCTTCGGCTTCTTTAATAATTTCTTCAGTGAAGCCGCCGTGACCCGGAACGTTTTTGAAGTTGACGATAGCTTGGTACATCGCGCGTTCCCGTTCAGTAAGCGGCGTGAATTTCAGCTTGTCTTGCGCCGCTTTTTTAATTCCCTCATCTTCCGTGTTTTCAATTAAGTAGCGCAAAATGCGCGGGTTTTGCATTTTTGAGACGATGAATTCGATAATGTCCGGATGCCAGTCTGCCAGCATGATCATTTGCGCGCCACGCTATTTGTTACTCACTCGTCACCGAGTGGGCTAGGTCATTTCTGCCTAGCTCTCCGTCTTTCGAACGGAGGTCAGACTATATCATCAAAGAAGAGAATGTTTCATATTTGCGTTCCAATTTTATATCTCCATGTTGATAAGGTGATGGAACAATTTTTTAACATCTCTTCTTTGTCTCGCGCCTCGTAACCTCGTTTCCGAGTGTTACGATTTACTCCTTCCATGGCTCCCCCACTCCAAACTTTTTATAATTATATTCATTGTATGGGGAGCTGTAGGAAGTTTCAATAGTCGTTGAACCTTCATCTCCGTTTCCAGAGATGCTTGGCTGCTGGTTGCCCATTGTTGCATCCAACTTGTTTTTAAACCATCACGCCTGCCGTCACCGGCTACGTTGTGGTCAAGTTGGCTTTAGGGGGTTCCAGCAATTCGCGAGATTTTACTCCCGCCGTTTGGCGCGTGTTTAACGGGAGCCACCTTGTTCGACAAGGTGGGTTAATTTCGCAATGTCATCCAGCCAGGAAACCGATCCGGACGATTTTCCGTTCACCCCGCGCGCTAGCGTGTTGCGTGGACGCAATGTCGAACCGTTTGTACCGACACCGCCGCCGCGGCTCATAATTTCCATGACTTGTTTGCGATGCTCGGAAATGCCTTCGCGCGAATCTTTCACATATGGCATGACATAGCAGTTAAAATATGTCACATCTTTTCCGGATCCCGCTCCATACAATACGCGTCCCGCTGGAACAAAGTTCAAACTAACAAGCTCTTGATAAAATTTTTCAAACCATTCTTTTCGCTTTTCCTCAGTTTTTTCAACAGCTGCCAAGCCTGTTGCATTCCGTTTGGCAATTTGTTCATAAAAAATTTCAAGCGGTTTGTCGATAACATCAAGGGAGCGGACGACGATTCCCGTCTCTGCTTCTTCGCCTTCGAGCACGTGCCGATATTCTTCCTCAACGAGCACTTTCGCTTTTTTCGCTTCCCAATCAATATCGACGATAAAGCCAAGTCCGCGCGCTGGAAACTTCGGATCTTCTTTAATCGTTAATACGACAAAGTCACCGACACCCAGCGTCAATTTTTCCGTATCTTTAAATGAATAGCGATCTAACATCACTAAACGAGAAACGCCTTTATGCGTTATTTTCATGTCCGCCGTAATGGGATGCACTTGCGGAAAAAGGCGGATAGCCTCGTTCAGCTTTTCGATATTGATTTTCATTTTTTCCGAAGACGCGACCGTCATTCTCTAATCTCTCCTCTTCTTTTTATTCATCATTTTTCTGTCTGCATGTCCTGTCTTTTTTACCTTACCATATCAGCCATAAAAAAACAATATATAGTATGTTTTTTATTGAAATCATACTATATATTGTGTTTAGACCAAAACATTTTCATTTTGTCAAATAAAAAGCATCAAAAACGGCGAAAAAAAAGAGAAAAGCACGAAAAGCCCATCTTTTTATCATGGCTCCAATCCCATCAACGCCGGAAATTCCACTCATCACTTTCATATTTCGTCCGCGCCAATTCGTTGACATACTCCAGTTCTTCTTGGGATAACGTATACGGTTCTAAGACAATGTCAAGTCCTTTTTCAAAGCCTTTATAAAACGCTTCTTTCGCTTCTTCGATCGTAATCTTGCGGTCGGTCAATTCGTTAATCGCAACCGCCTTATTTTTAAAATTGCGCTGCAGGCGCTCTTTTACCCGTTCATTTGGGTATTTAAACAGGCTGAAAAGCAACTCTTCATCTAAGTCCAGCAAAATCGAGCCATGCTGCAAAATAACTCCTTTTTGCCGCGTTTGCGCGCTTCCCGCGATTTTGCGGCCTTCGACGACGAGCTCATACCATGATGGCGCATCAAAACAGACGGCTGATCTTGGGCTTCTTAAATCCGCCTTTTCTTCTTCTGTTCTTGGCACGGCAAAATAAGCGTTTAATCCAAGAAAACGAAATCCTTCTAAAATTCCTTGCGAAATCACCCGGTACGCTTCCGTCACCGTTTTTGGCATGTTGGGATGCTCTTCGGAAACGATGACACTATATGTTAGCTCTTTATCATGAAGGACGCCGCGCCCTCCTGTTGGCCGTCTTACAAATCCAAGGCCGTGTCGTTTTACCGCTTCCAAATCAATTTCTTTTTCGACCTTTTGAAAATACCCGATCGATAGTGTTGGCGGATTCCAGCCGTAAAAGCGAATCGTCGGCGGGATTTTTCCTTCGCTATGCCAGTCTAAAAGCGCTTCGTCCATCGCCATATTAAACGAAGGAGAACCGTATCCAGAATCGATAAAACGCCAAACTTCTTTCGCCATCTTTCAACCCTTCTTTGTTTTAAGTTTGCGTCTACTAGTTTAACAAACAATCCGAATGATGGAAAGAAAAACGCTATATCGTTAAAAGAAGCCCCTCTTTTCTTTCATGGCGCCGCTACGAAAATGCTTTGCTTCCACATAGCAACCTTTATATAATAGATGTTAGCGAACGTACAAAAAGGAGGACTGGCTTGTGAAAGCACTATTGATCATTCTCGGCGCGATTATCATCTATTCGGTTGTCACCTACTTGATGCAGCGGAAAATGGTGAAAGCGTTGACAGAAGAAGAATTTCGCGCCGGTTACCGCAAAGCGCAATTAATTGACGTCCGCGAACCGGAGGAGTTTGCGGCTGGACATATTTTAGGGGCGCGCAATATTCCTTTGACCCAACTGCGCATGCGCATGAAAGAGTTGCGAAAAGATCAGCCAATTTACTTATATTGCCAAAATGGGCTGCGCAGCGGCCGCGCCGCGCAAATGCTGTATCGCAAAGGCTATCGCGATTTGTACCATTTAAAAGGCGGTTTCAAAAAGTGGACGGGGAAAATTAAGAAAAAAGCTTAATGGCAAAAAGAAAGATGGAAGCCATCCACGTCTTCCATCTTTCTTTTTTCATTGCCATAGCCACCTTCCAAAACAAAGAAATAAGGTGCCTAAAAACATTAAGGACACCTGATTAGACTGCTATGAAATGACTTCTAACTCCGAAGGCATCACTACTTTTTCTAATACGGAAGCCACGGCGCCAATTGCACAGCTTTTTTCCGATAGCTGCGATGGAATAATGAACGGGCCGCCCCCATTTTTCACCAATATCCTTTTTGCGACTTCGTCCCGTGCCGGCTCCAGTACCCACTTGCCTGCCGTGCCAATCGTATTGCCGACAATGACGGCTTCCGGGTTATAGGCATAAATGATATGTAAAATGCCAATCCCCAAGTAGCGGCCGACCTCCGCCAATATTTGCGCCATTTGCTTGTCGCCGCGCTCAGCCAATGCACGCACTTTTTCTACGGAAAAGCCTTCTAGCATGGAATGATGATTTTCCTGCTCGAGCCGGCGTTGAATATATTTTTCTGACGCGTACATCTCCCAGCATCCGTTATTGCCGCAGCTGCAGCGAACGCCATGAATGTCAATGACATGATGGCCGATTTCGCCGGCAATGCCATCGGTACCGCGGTACAGCTGGTTGTGAATGATGATCCCGGCGCCAATCCCGGTTCCGGCGCTAACATATACAAAATTGGCAAACTCTTTGCCGGCGCCAAACCATTTCTCGCCAAGCGCCGCCAGTTTTGCTTCGTTTTCAATAATAATCGGATAATCCGGCCATTGTTTTTGCAGAATGGAAGCAAGGGCAACATGATCCCAATGAAGGTTTGGGGCAAATATGACAACTCCTTCCTCTGTGTTCACAATCCCCGGCACGCCAATACCGATGCCCATGATTCCATACGGAGTCGCTGGCGCATGGCGGATGGCTTCATGAATCATCGCGATCATTTTTTCCATGATTGTTTCCTGCGTTTCATTGGCGCGGAAGTGAACCATCTTTTGCCAAATGATCTCGGCGTTTAAGTCTGTTAATACGGCATAAATGTAGTTAACCCCCAACTCTATGCCGATTAATGAGCCTGCCGCTTCGTTAAAACGAAGCATAAGCGGCCGGCGCCCGCCGGTGGAAACGCCAATTCCGCTTTCGCTGACAAAATGTTCGGAAATTAATTCATCGACTAACGCAGAGACCGTCGCCTTGTTTAATCCGGTGATTTTGGCGATCTCCGCCCGCGAAATGTTATTTTTTTCGCGAATCAGCTTTAATACGATCTGTTTATTGATTTTTTTGACGAGTCCTATATTTCCTGTTCGCACCATATTCACTCATTCCTTCTGTAACCTTTTTAGTATGCCGCCTAAACAGGCGGATCAGCCTCTGAGCGGCTGTATAAAAAGTTTATCTCTGGGACATGACATATGCAAACACACGTTTACTTTTTCCGATGATCCACCAAGCGCCCACAGCCAACGCGGATTCCGCACCCCATTCAATCGGTGTTGCCCCGTCTTTTCTGCCTCCGATGATGTGCAAACATAAAAATGAATCACTGTTTCTGTTTCATTACATTAGTTTATATACTAAACTAACATAGTTTTTCTGTCAATAAAAAACAGATGAATCCCTTTCTTTTACATTTTTGCGGCGAAAGGAACTTGCTTGTTTAAGATATTCTGAAACAAGTCCGTATCCTGCCGCCATTAGCCTAAAAGATGCACTTCGTCACCGGCATGAATTTCTCCCGTCTTGATGACGGTGGCATAAACACCAAAACAATTGCGCCGGTGTTGCACGACTGTTTTTAATAGCGAAGGATCTTTTTCCCCTGTTTCCGGATCAACAGTAATAATCATGCACCGTTCGCAATGCCGTTTTATCTGGATTTCAACCTCTTTGCCAATTTTCAGGCGCCGGCCAAACCACGTTTCTTCGATAAAAGGAACTTTATGCACTAATGACAACAATAAATTCGGGCGAAACCGCCGATAGTCGACCTGGTTTCCCCATATTTCCGACAACTTTTGCACAGAAGCGTCCGTTACGATTTGAATATGTTCTTCTTCAATTGCCCCAAGAGGAACGCGATCAGGAGCATAGCGAATAAGGGAGACTTTCCGTTTGGATTTTGTTTCGATTTCTTTTGCCAGTTCTGCATCGCCCCATTGATAACAAATCCCGTCTCGGGCAATAATTTCCACGGCCGGATATTCCTCTAAACTTTCTTCACCGCTAAATTTCGCGCGGTACTGGGTCATTTCCGGAAATTGCGTAATCGTTAAAAACTTCCCCGGCCTCGTTTCATCCAAAAATGCGTGGCTTCGGTCGCCATACAACCCGTAATCCATCACTCGCGTTTTTTGCACACTTTCCCCTTGAAACGATTTGACAGGATAGCGCATGATTTCCTGTATGTAGCCGATCAGCACCTTTTTCACTTCCTTATATTATTTTCTTATTTTTCTGTCTACCATTAATATACAAAAACAAACGATCCATTCCTAGCGGAATGAATCGTTTGCAACATTTCTTTTATTGCTTTTGGTAGCGCAAAATCGGTTTACGAGCCGCTTTTGTTTCATCGAGCCGTTTTACGACTGTTGTATGCGGCGCTTCTTGGACGATTTCCGGATTTTCTTCCGCTTCTTTGGCGATTTGAATCATCGCGTCAATAAACGCATCGAGCGTTTCTTTTGATTCCGTTTCTGTTGGCTCGATCATCATGCATTCCTCGACAATAAGCGGAAAATATACCGTCGGCGGATGGAAGCCAAAATCAAGCAAACGTTTGGCGATATCGAGCGTGCGGACACCAAGTTTCTTTTGCCGTTTGCCGGACAAGACAAATTCGTGCTTGCAATGGCGGTCATACGGCAAATCATAATATTCGGCGAGACGGCGCATCATGTAATTGGCATTAAGGACGGCATATTCCGCCACTGCTTTTAAACCGTCCGGCCCCATCGAACGAATATATGTGTAAGCGCGGACGTTGATGGCGAAATTGCCGTAAAACGGCTTCACACGGCCGATGGATTGCGGGCGGTCATCATCGAGATAATATCCGTTTTCCCCTTTTTCTACGACCGGTTTTGGCAAAAACGGGATCAAATCCGCTTTCACCCCAACCGGGCCGGATCCCGGGCCGCCTCCGCCGTGCGGGCCGGTAAACGTTTTATGCAAATTGAGGTGCACGACATCAAAGCCCATGTCTCCCGGTCTTGCTTTGCTTAACACCGCGTTTAAATTGGCTCCGTCATAGTACAGTTTGCCGCCAGCATCATGCACGATCTTTGCCATTTCTAAAATATTTTCCTCAAATAAGCCGAGCGTATTCGGGTTTGTCAGCATCAACGCCGCTGTATCCGGACCGACGACGCGTTTTAAATCTTCTAAGTCAACCAGCCCGTCTTCCGTCGACTTGACTGTGATGGTTTCAAAGCCGGCGACCGTTGCTGAAGCCGGATTGGTACCGTGGGCCGAGTCAGGAACAATCACTTTCGTCCGCTGGAAATCGCCGTTTGCCTCATGATAGGCGCGAATCATCATCAGCCCCGTCCATTCGCCGTGCGCTCCCGCCGCCGGCTGCAACGTCACCGCGTCCATCCCGGTGATTTCTTTTAAATGCTCTTGCAAATCGTACATTAATTCGAGCGCGCCTTGCACCGTTTCTTCCGGCTGAAGCGGATGGATATGGGCAAATCCCGCAAGGCGGGCGACATTTTCATTGATTTTCGGATTGTATTTCATCGTGCAAGAACCGAGCGGATAAAAGCCGGAATCAACGCCGTGATTCCGCTTGGACAGCGCGGTATAATGGCGCATAATATCGAGTTCGGACACTTCTGGAAGTTCCGGCTCCTCTGTGCGGATATAATCAGCCGGGACAACCTCTTCGACACGGACCGCTGGAACATCCAATTCCGGCAAACTGTAGCCAATGCGGCCAGGTTTGCTTAATTCAAAAATAAGTGGCTGATCTTTATGCATGGCAATCCCCCAATTCTTTAACAAACATGTCGATTTCTTCTTTTGTCCGCAATTCGGTCACCGCAATTAACATATGATTTTGCAATTCCGGATAATCGCGGCCGACATCATAGCCGCCGATGATTCCTTTTCGCAGCAGCTGCTTGTTTACTTCTGCCACCGGTTTTGCCAGACGGACGACAAATTCGTTAAAAAACGGGCCAGTAAACGGCACAGCAAATCCGTGTTTCACTAATTCATTTTTCGCGTACTGCGCTTTTTGGATATTCATCGTCGCTATCTCTTTTATGCCTTTTTTGCCAAGCGCCGTCATTGCCACCGAGGCGGCGAGCGCGTTCAGCGCTTGGTTTGAACAAATATTGGACGTCGCTTTATCGCGGCGAATGTGTTGCTCGCGCGCCTGCAGCGTCAATACGAATCCTCTCCGCCCTTCTTCATCGGTCGTCTGCCCGACAAGGCGGCCTGGAATTTTCCGCATTAGTTCCGCTTTGACGGCAAAATAGCCGCAATGCGGTCCGCCAAATTGCATCGGAATGCCAAACGGCTGGACATCTCCGACGACGATATCCGCGCTAAATTTTCCAGGCGGGGCAAGGATGCCGAGCGCAAGCGGATTGCTCGCGACAACGAACATGCTTTTACAGCTATGGACAACCGGTTCGATGTCTTTCAGCGGCTCGATCTGCCCGAAAAAGTTAGGATATTGAACGATGACGCAAGCAACCTCATCATCCATTTCCGCCTTTAGCGCTTCTAAATCGGTAACGCCATGTTGAAACGGAATTTCCACCACATGAAGCCGCTGCCCTTTTGCATATGTTTTCACGACATCGCGATATTCCGGATGCACCGTTTTTGCCAGCAGCACTTTTTTCTTTTTCGTATGCGCTGCGCTTAATAGCATCGCCTCCGCCAGCGCCGTGCCGCCATCATACATGGAAGAATTGGCCACATCCATCCCCGTCAGCTCGCAAATCATCGTTTGAAACTCGAAAATCGCTTGCAATTCACCTTGCGAGATTTCCGGCTGATACGGGGTATACGCCGTGTAAAATTCCGAACGCGAAATCACATGATCGACAATGGCCGGGATATAATGGTCGTACACTCCTGCTCCTAAAAAAGACGTATACTTTTTCACATCTGCGTTTTTCGCGGCAAGCGCGGATAGTTCTTTCCACAGTTCCACTTCCGATTTCGCTTTTTTTATATTTAACTCGCCGCGAAAACGCACGCTTTCCGGAATATCGGCAAATAAATCATCAATCGAATCAACGCCAATCACGTTCAGCATTTCCCGTTTGTCTTCTTCTGTCATCGGCAAATAGCGGTGAAGCATAGCTTTTCTCCCCTTTTTCTTGATTACTTTGCTCGCCTATAAAACGGCGTCGCAACTACTTTCGCTTTTAAATGTTTGCCGCGGATTTCGACTTCCACTTCCGCATTGATGTCAGTAAATTCCGATTTTATCAGCGCTAAACCAATATTTTTCTTTAATGTCGGCGATTGCGTTCCCGTCGTAATAAAGCCGATTTCTTCCCCATTGGCAAATACCTTATAGCCGTGGCGCGGAATGCCTTTGTCCATCATTTCGATGCCAACCAGTTTTCTTGCTGTTCCTTCTTCTTTTTGTTTTTTCAACACATCTTTTCCGATAAAATCAGCATCTTTGTTCGTTTTCACCGCAAATCCAAGCCCTGCCTCAATTGGCGTAATATCTTTAGCCAGCTCTTGGCCGTAAAGCGGCAATGCTGCTTCAAACCGGAGGGTGTCGCGCGCACCGAGTCCGCATGGAAGCACGCCTTCTTCTTTGCCTGCCGCTAAAATCGCTTCCCAAAGCGCGACGGCATCTTCTGCGCGGCAATAAATTTCAAAGCCGTCTTCACCGGTGTATCCGGTGCGGGAAATAAGCGCTTTCACTTCTTGAAGGTAGACATTGTCCTGAAACGCAAAAAACTTGAGCGCAGATAAATCAATATTGGTTAATTTTTGCAGCACTTGTTCCGCAAGCGGTCCTTGCAAAGCAAGCTGGGCGGTTTCCCGAGAAACATCGGCCAGCTCGACATCGCCAATCAAGTGTTCATTCAGCCAGGCAAAATCTTTCTCAATATTGGCAGCGTTGACAACAAGAAGATAATGGCCGTCCGCTTTTTTATAAACTAACAAGTCATCTACCGTTCCGCCGTCTTCATAACACATCAACGTATATTGCGCACGGCCGTCTGTTAATTTCGCGACATCATTCGTCAGCATTTTTTGCAAAAACGCAAGGCTGTCGCTCCCTTTGACAACAAACTCACCCATATGGGATACATCGAATAAGCCGGCGCGCGTGCGCACTGCTTCATGTTCTTCTTTAATGCTGGAAAATTGGACAGGGAGCTCCCATCCGCCAAAATCGATGGTTTTCGCTCCATAACGCTCATAAACAGCGAAAAGCGGCGTGCGTTTTAGCATTGCGTTCCCTCCTGAATTTTTAATCCATGCAAAAAAGGACAGACTACCCCACTCTCACGATGAGTGAAGGCTCTGTCCTGGCACCTGAAAGTTTCCCTATTTGGCAATAGGTTTCCTCTTTGGTGGTTCACTGGCCGTGAACACTCTCCAGAGCTGCGTCAAACAAGAGTCTTTTTGCCTGAGAGATTCGCGTTTCCGCTTGCTCCTTCGGCGCTACATGACGTAGTCTCTCCCCTTGTTCTCATCCGCGACCATATATAATTTTCAAGAAAATGGGCACACTATTAGTAAAAAATCGCAAAATAAATTTTAACTTTCTAACTTTATTAATATACTACCATCAACAAATCGATCACGGCAATAAAAAAATAACCGAACTTTTTATTATTATGAAACGACAAATAACATTTTATATACGTATATTTTAAAAATATGTAAACATAATGTTCGTAAAATATCAAAGGGAGTGGATACAATGGTCGACATCGAAATGGACGAAACATGGAAGAAGGAATTTATCGAACGGGTCGAAAAAGACGGGCCTTGGGCAAGCTGGGAAATGTATGAGTTAGCGCTGGAAGCCGCTATGCATTTAAGCGTGCCCGAATTTGATGGCCTGCAGGCGCCAAAACATTTGCCGCATTTGACCCCGCTTCCGCATCAACTGGAAGTGGCAAGGCAAGTCGTTGAACATATGAACGGAAAAGCGATTCTCGCTGATGAAGTCGGGCTTGGCAAAACGATTGAAGCAGGGCTTATTTTAAAAGAATACATGATCCGCGGATTAGTTAAAAAAGTGCTGATTCTCGTTCCTGCCTCGCTTGTATCGCAATGGGTAATGGAACTGAACGAAAAGTTTTTCATTCCTGCGGTGCAACAGAAAAAAAGCTATGTTTGGGAACAATGCGACGTCGTCGTCTCCTCGATCGACACGGCCAAAAAAAGCCCGCACCGGGAAATCATTTACAAGCAGCAATACGACATGGTCATTATTGATGAAGCGCATAAGCTGAAAAACAATAAAACAAAAAATTATCAGTTCGTCCAACATTTAAAAAAGAAGTTTTGCTTGCTTTTAACGGCGACGCCGATTCAAAACCGCATTGAAGAAATGTTTAACCTTGTCTCTTTACTAAAGCCCGGGCATTTAGGAAACGCAGAATATTTTGCAAAAACGTACGGAAAAACGCGCACTCTCCAAACAAATGAACATTTAAAAGCACTTGTGAATAAAGTGATGATCCGCAACCGCCGCGTAGATACCGGCATCGAATGGTCGAAGCGCCACGTAAAAACGGTGCTTATTGAATTTACGAAAGAGGAACGGGAGTTGTATGAAGCGGTTCAAGCGTTAAAATACGACGGAACGCTGTTATTGGGCCAGCCATTTTCACTCATAACGATGCTGCGGGAAGCATGCAGCAGCCGCGAAGCATTATTTGTAACCGTTAAAAACATGCTGGACAAGCACGATGGAAAGATTCCAGATCCTTTCCATAAAATAATGGAAAAAATCAACGCCGTTTCCACCAACTCAAAGGCAGAAAAAGCATTGCAACTCATTCAATCGATTCAAGAAAAAGTCATTATTTTTACTGAATACCGGGCAACCCAGCTGTATTTACAATGGTTTTTAAAACAGCACGGCATCTCTTCTGTCCCGTTCCGCGGCGGATTTAAACGCGGGAAAAAAGACTGGATGAAAGAGTTGTTCAAAAATCATGCGCAAGTTTTTATCGCAACAGAAGCGGGCGGGGAAGGAATTAACTTGCAATTTTGCCGCCATGTCATCAACTATGACTTGCCTTGGAATCCAATGCGGCTCGAGCAACGGATCGGCCGCGTTCACCGGCTCGGACAAACGAGCGATGTATACATTTACAATTTCGCTGTAAAAAATACCGTAGAAGAACATATTTTGACACTGTTATATGAAAAAATCCGCCTATTCGAACGGGTCGTCGGCCAGTTGGATGATATTTTGGCAAAAATGAATTTCGCCAATTTGGAACATTATTTGCAAGACGCGCTTTTGAACTCCCAAAGCGAAGGGGAAATGAAAATTAAGATGGAGAACATTACCGCAATGATTGAACTGGCAAACCAGTTTGCCAAAGGAGGGGAACAATATGCAGCAACATGAGATACAACAATTTTTAGAGCGGTATTTCCGCGCCAATGAATGCGACATTATCGAAGCGGATGACGGATATATCAAAGTGCAATTGTCAGTAGAAATGGATAAAGAATTAATGAACCGCCCGTTTTATTGGCATTATATCGAGCGGACCGGAGGCGCGCCCGCGCCGATGCAGCTAACGCTTATTACAAAGCAAACGGAGAAAACAAACTCTCAAGAAGGGGAACGGCTACATTTCGGGTCACCGAGATTGCACCAAATTTTCCGTTCCGCGCAAAAACGCGGCAGCTTCATCCGGTTATATGAGGAAGCGGCTTCTTCCGAACAGTCGCACATTCCGCTTCATCCTTGGCTCGGATTAAACGTGAAAATTGCCTACCAGTGTGACAGAAAAAAAGACAGCCTATTATCGCTCGGCTTGCATTTAATTAGCGGAACGATTATCGAACAATTTCATGACCGGTTGCAAAAATTGAAGCTTATTCCGAAAATACCGGATTATTGTTTTACGATTTCCCCGCTCATTCAGCCAATGAGCGGGATCAGACGCTTAGAGCAATACATTCGCAGACGCATTTCCGAAGATGATCATACATGGGCGGAACAGGCAAAAGAAAGATGGGCAGAAGATTTAGCGCTTCTTGATCATTTTTACGAAGGTGTGGAAGAAAAACCGGAATGTTATTATATTGAAAAAGAAGCGCTTGAAGAGCAATATAAACCGAGAATTATCGTTTCCGTCATTAACGGCGGGATATTTTACTTACATTCCCGCACCTAATCATTCTATTTTGTATTTTCATATTAAAAAAGGAGCGTCCATGATAAAAACGCTCCTTTACGAATGACGCCGAAACAGGAGGCGGAGGGAGATAGGAATCAACCCAAACCATCGGTACGACAGCGGCGGCTTCTCGCGTTTGCGCTGCATCCGTTTTTTGATGCGCTCCTCTTTCGGCAAATCCATATAAGTGACGAGCTGTTGCGTGAAAAACTTAACGTAATCGTTTGTCGACATATATGCCGCCTCCTTTTCGCTTAGCTTTTCCATTCTTTTTCTGTTTTAAACATTGTCACGGTTTCTTTAACTATTTTCTCCCCCGCTTGGGTTGCTAATCGTCTCCGCTTCCCGATCATAAGAAGGGAGCCGCTTTTCCGAACATCCTTTCCATCGCTCCCCGTTCCCCCCGTTGCAACCGCTTTGTTGACTGCCCGCCATCCAGTTTTACAAATGCGTGTCCTCTTTTTTTTACGGCATGCCATATGTTTCGCCATCGTTAACCGTTTACTGTGCATGATTTTCCGTCCACTCGATAATATCAAGTGATGGAAATGAAACGATAAACGTGGCGCTATAGCGAATCCCTTTATCGGAATAGACGGAAATTGCCGCTTTTATTTTTGTTTCGTCTATTTTTTCCCATGTATAATTTGCCTTTCCAAGCGGATAAACGAACACACCTTCATCCCTTTGCCAATCAGAAAACGCGGCAATCTGCTGTTTAACGTCAAAAACGGCCATTTGCATCATCTCATCCATTTCACGAGATTGCTGCTCGTACGCGATTGCTTCCATTTCCACCTGATACAATGCAAGCACATGAGACAGAGCCATCAGAATGAAAAAAGAAACCATGACTGTCACCGGAAAAATCATGCCGCTTTGATTCCGCATCACCATCGCCACCTTGCTAAAAAAGTCGAAAAATAAACGCTTCATATGTTTTTCCATCCGATGATGTTACACGAAGAAAAATTCCGCGCTTTGCCAATATATATGTGACATTTTCGACAAATTGCAGTGCTGTTTCATTGCCTGTGCCGTTCACTTGTCTGCGAATGGACGATTGATACAATGCAAAGCTGACTTGCTCCCCTGTAAATTTTTCTAAATATAACGTTGTTCCGCTTATTTTCCACTGTTTCGACTCGTTTAGCTCTTTTTTCAGCTGTTGTACGAAAATTTCCCATTCGATGTGATGAAATCCATTCACATTTTCATATTTCAATAAACGGACATCTAAAAAAAGCGGCAACAATGACGTAATAAGCAAAACGATCGCCATAACAAGCAGCATTTCTAAAAAAGTAAACCCTTTTTCTTGTGAATCGCTCATCGTTTGACATATCCACACCTTTCTGCCCTACGGCCTGCATAGTCGTTCCAGCGCACACATACTTTCCATATATTGTTTTCTTCATAGCCGGAATGAATGACAAACGTTGTTCGCCCCTCCACTATCGTTGTTTCTTGCCATATATTTTCTTCATATAATGCCGCATCTAATATGTGCTGTGCCTTTGCCTTTAACGCGATGTTTTCGCGTTCCAACATCATTTGTGTCAATAAAGGCAACAGTGCTGCCGTAACAACAAGCAGCAGCGCCAAAGCAAAAACCGCCTCCACTAAGGTAAAGCCATTACATTTTTTGCACATAAAACCTCCCTTTCCCTAATAAAAATACGATTTTATATGTCGTGTTTTTCCCTTTCAATAGTAGCGATCCCGCTTTATTGACATTGCCGTTTTCCAAAAAAATGAGCGGCATTGTCAATGTAGTAAGCTGGAATTTCCACGTTCCGGAGATCGAGCGCTTTAAAATCGTTTTCCCTCCTTGCATTTCGGCGATCCAATACTCCGGCCGGTTTTCCGCAAACGTCACCGTTACCTGCGTTTGATGTGTCATCGCATATTGCTGGGCATACAACAAGTCATCACGAAGCTGCGTGAGGATATACCATTCTGTTTTTTGTTCCGCAGCGCGATCAAAAAAAGGGAGAGATACCGCCATCAATACGGTGATGGCGGCCAGAACAAGAAGCATTTCGATAAGGGTAAAGCCGTGATTACGCACCGCTTTCACTTACTTCCCCGTCGCTGCTGATTTGAATTTTACGTCCGTTTGGGCACTGAGCGGACTTAATATACTTTTCGTTAATGAGCTCCTGTATCGTCGGAATTTTGTTATGTTCCATTTCATATGCCTTTACTTGAGCTTGCACGGTGTTTACGAACGCTTCGCAGCCTTTATTATTAATCATTCCATTATGTTTCGTGATATTCGGAATGACGATAAGCAATAAAACAGAAATAACCATTAGCACGATTAACATTTCAATCAATGTGAACGCTTTTTCATCCATGGAAATTCCCTCCTACAAATGGCTCATCATTGAAAACATTGGAAGCAAAATTGCCAAATACATGCAAATAACGAGAACACCCACGAAAGAAAGCAATATCGGTTGAATAAATTTCATCCATTTTTCTATCCGTTCTTCCATTGTTTGAAAAATAAACTCGCCATAATGGCTTAACTCTTTGGCCAATTCCCCGTTTGACTGGCCGTGGCGGACAACAAGCGCCAGTTCTTGTTCATAGTACATACGTGAAGAGAGAATCACATCTAGCGCGATGCCTTTTACAAGCTGTTCCTTCATCCTTTTTCCTTCCTCTTGCAAAAACGCCAGTTTTTTCTGCCGCGCAAATACTTGCAGCGATTCGTAAATCGATAAACCGCTTTGTAATAAATGGCCTAATTGCGTCGCGAACATATGTGTAAAGTACAGCCTCGCAAAAGAACGGATCAGCGGAATTTTCATTACGATGCGGATTTGCGCAGCCACCGTGAGTTTTTGAAACCAGCTAACATATAAACAAAAGCAGCCGATGCACAAAATGCAGAAAATGAGAAACATGTCGGGAATGAAAGAAATAATTTGAAGGAAAAAGACGGTAAAGGAAGGGGAAGAAGAAGCAAAAGATGCGGAAAACTTAAAAAATTGTGGAAGCAGCATATGTTGCACCATCGCCAGCATCATTACCATAAAAAGGAGCAAAAGGAGCGGATAACTGCTCGTTTTCCGAAGCCTTTGCAAATAATCGGCCTTGTGTAACAGCATTTTTCCGGCTTCCGCGATTCCGTGCGGCAAATCCCCGTGCTGTTCGGCAAAAAACAAGCAGCCGATTGCTTCCCGATGAAAATGAAGCGCATCAAGCGATTGGTAAAATGGCAGCCCAGAGCGAAGATGATCAAGACAACGCTGTAAATCCCGGCGGTGGGAAAGCGGTTGCTGCATTTCTAAAAATTCGATCGCCTGTGACAACGAATACCCTTTGTCAAGCATGTTCCCAAGCCGTACTAAAAACGTTCCTTGCTGGCGCAACGACCATTTTCGCTTATTCATTTTCTCCCTCCTTGGCGCAAAGAAGGCGCGGCGGCAAAAATCCGAGAGCAACCCCTTTTCGAATCACGTTTTGCAGCGTATAGTAACGATACGTTTTTCTTCCGTTTTGCACGGATTGAATTGCGTCAGACAGCGCATCTCCATACAACAGCTCATGAACGGCGGCGCGGCGAATGTGGCGATGTTTGCGGCAAAATGGCGAGCAATGTTCGCCGCAAAACGGGCATACTAAGTCGACAAGCCGCTGCGCTGTCACGGCAAGCAGCGTTTGCTCAATATCATGAAGCGGAATCCCAAATTCACGCAAACGGTAAATCGCTCCCACCGCGTTTTTCGTATGCATTGTCGACGCAATCAAATGTCCTGTCATCGACGAACGTACCGCGATTTTTGCCGTTTCGGCATCCCGGATTTCGCCGATCATAATAATGTTTGGATCGTGCCGCAAAGCTGCTTTTAAGCCGTTTGCATATGTGATGCCTGCTCTCTCATTGATTTGCACTTGCAATATATTGTCGATTCGCTTTTCAACAGGATCCTCTAATGTGATGACATTGCGGTTCCATTTGGACTGGCAGACGCGCAGCAACGTGTACAATGTCGTCGTCTTTCCTGACCCGGCTGGTCCTGTGAAAATAATTAACCCTTGAGGTTGCTGAAAAAGGGAAAGCAATGTTTTTGCGGCATTGGCAAATAAAGAAAGCTGTGAAAGAGGAAGAAACAAATTTTGGGGAAGAAGCCGAATGACGAGGCTTTCATCGTAAGATGTCGGCAGTGTGGAAAGGCGCAAGTGAATAATTTCCCCTTGCTGCTTTGTTTCCATCGCCCCGCTTTGCGGCCGGCGGCGTTCGCCAATGTCCATTCCGGCTAAAAACTTAAAATGGGTTATCAGGCGATCGCATATTTCTTTTGTGAGCACTTCTTTTTCCATAAGCAATCCATCAAGCCGGAAACGCACTGCTGCATCGTCTTTGCGCGGAACGATGTGAATGTCAGACACACGAAGCACACTTGCTTCTTTGATGAGACGATCGGCAAGATATTCGATTTCATTCATTTGTTCATGCCATTCCCCCTTTCTTTATTTTATGTATTTCGACTTGTTTTTTTCTTTTCCTGCTTCAAGCATAAAAAATTTTCACGAATATTTCATGAAATTTTCACGATATTGACGATAACAGCGATAAATACCATTCCCTTCAAAAAAACCGTTGTATTATAATAAAAGTACAATGATTGATTTTAGGAGTGAAAAAAGAATGAACCAAACATTAAAAATTACGAACGTATTATCGGATCCAACGCGTTACCATATTTATGAGTACATTATCAAAAATCATAAAAAAGTGTCGGTTCAAGAAATTGCAGAAGTGTTTAACATTCATCCAAATGTCGCGCGCCTTCATTTAACTAAACTGGAAGATGTGCATATGATTGTGTCGGAAACGCAAAAAACAGGAAAAGGAGGACGCCCAAGCCGCCTTTACCGCCTATCGGATGACGTGATCCAACTTTATTTTCCGTTTCGCGATTATCAGCTTCTTTCGAAAATTGCGATACAAACAATGATGAAGCTTGGAAACGCCGGAAAACAAGCGCTTTATGAAACAGGAAAAGCGTTTGGAAAAGAACTCGTGGCCCAACGCATTCCGCATGACAAATCTCCACAGCAGCTAACGTTCGCCGAAAAAATGGAAATCATAAAAGATGCGGCAGAAACAGCAGGATTTTATCCGACATTGGAATATAATGAAAAAGAAAAGAAAATGTATTTGCAAATTTTCAACTGTCCATTTAAAGAAATCGCGATGCAAGAATCCGAAGTCACTTGCCAAATGCATCACGCCTTTTTGCAAGGAATGTTTGAAATTCTTTTCCCGGATATCGAACTAGCGGAAATAGAAAATATAACGAACGGCTGCGACCGTTGTTCCTATCGTGTGAACATGGCAGAGTAAACATGTTGCGCGCCGCTTCACGATGAGCAAATCTACCGCTTTTCTCGCATCGGCAGGAAAGCGGTCTATATTTCACCGCCAGCGCCGATTTTCAACATCATCAACATCACTTCTTACTGAAAGCGTTATTTACATTCGCATAAATTGTACACTATAATAGTTAAAGGTATGGATTTGTTTATAAAAAGGAGGGATACATAATGGATCGCATGTTCCGTGTCCTTGCATTTTGGACTGGAATTTTTGCAGTGATGTTTTATCTCGGACATATGCATACGACTTCATTAATTTTCTTTGGCCAAACAGTGTTTTTCTTACTTCTCGGCTTTTTGAAATTGACGGAAAGAATGTACATTTATATTTTCGGGGCATACTTAACGATTTTCTTCGCTGCGTTTACGTATTGGACAACATTTATGATGGTTCCGGGAATGGGCGAATAATAAGAAAAAGAGCGGGAGGACGATTTCTCCCGCTCTTTTTTATGCGATGCTTATGAAAATGGCAAAAACTCCCGTTGCGCCCATATATGTTCCCAATCAACGTCCACTCCTTTTTGCTGGATCATGACATGGAAAGCGGCGCTCATCCCTTCATCGATAATTAACGAACGAACCGCACGATTTTGCTGGGCCTTTTCAGAAAACGGATTTGCGCCATCATGTTCTTCTAAATATTGCAATATCCCCGCTGCAAGCAAAAAGCGGTCTTGCCTTAACAGCGAAACGCATTGCCATCCTGCTTGTTCGCCGAACATCCGCAACGCATCCCATTGAATATGGGCGGTGATATCCATTTCCCCGGGATAGCTAAGCGGGTTTGCTATCAACCGATGCCGATAATACCCCCGCAAACTTCCTTGCCTCCTTGCCGGCAATTGTAATTCTTCATCCGTGTAGCCATAATCAATCGTTAACATGACGCAATGGCGAAAGAACCGGGCTGTCTCCAAAAGAAACGTTTTCAGCGCGAGCGGCACTTCTAAACGCTGCCCGTCGGTTAAAGAAAGTTGCCTTTCGCGCAAATATTCAACAATCCGCTCATTTTCTAACGGATGTTTTTCCTCAACTAATTTGTTGCCGTCCACCGCAACAAACAGCTCATATAACATTCCGTTTTCCTTTGTGATGACATGAACAGGAAAAGCATCAAAAAACTCATTGCTAAACACAATTCCTGAAAATGAAGCAGCGTGCTGCCGGAATTCCTGTATATCTTTATATTGCTTCACTTTTTCGGAGGCATCACCAAGCGTTTGCAGCTGTCTTTCCCGTTGTTTAGGGCTTGTTTCAATCACTGTGTACGTTAGCTGCTTGTATGTTGCAGGGCTTTTTTTCTTCCATTCGTTCAACACGGCGCGGGCAAATTTGCCGTCTCCTCCTCCCAATTCGCAAATATGCGGGGGGACATGGTTTCTCTCAACAAGGCGAAGAAATAAAGAAGCGAACAGCTTACCAAAAACATGGGAAACATGGCTGCTCGTAAAAAAGTCCCCTCCTTTTCCTATCTTCGCTTTTTCCCCCATATAATAACCATACCGCTCATCATATAAAGCAAGCTCCATGTAATCGGCATACGATAAGCGCCGCTGTGCCGAAGCTTGGATTGCTTGATAAATCGGATTCATCGCTCGCTTTTTTTCTCCTTCTATTTTTTACTATTGACATAATGGAAATATTGTTATATTGTTTATAGTAGTTTAACTATATCCCCTCCCATAGATGGATAGAACATCCCCCAAAAACCCTTCTTAACTAAAAGAAGGGTTTTTTGTTTTTAAACAGATAAGCGCAAAAATGGCATAAAATGAGAACAGCAAAAGCGATTTTCTCATCGCGGCTTACACAATCATCGGGACTTGGCTTCTAGAAAACCGCATTGCTTTTGCGGCAAGCGATTAAATTCGGCATATTTGCTCTTTTTTTATTTAAAAAGAAGGAAGGATATATCCTTCCGTCCATTAAAATCCATGGAGAAACGGATTCGTATCCATCTCCGCCCCAATGGTTGTTTCACTTCCGTGTCCAGATAACACGAGCGTTTCTTCCGGCAGCGTTAGCAGCTTATCATGAATGCTGCGCAACAGCTGTTCATGATTTCCGCCAGGCAAATCGGTGCGTCCAATACTTCCTAAAAAAAGCACATCGCCAGAGAATACCGCTTCTATCTCTTTGCAATAATAAGAAATGCTTCCCGGCGAATGGCCTGGTGTTTCCAACAGTTCAAAAGCAAATGCTCCGATTTGTAACGTTTGCTCCCCGCGCAAGCACGTCGGTTCATGGTGAATGGCAACTTGCCCGATGCCGAAATAAGCAGATCCGTTTAAAGCGGGATCAGTGAGCCACTCTTTTTCTTTTTCATGAATATAAATTGGCAGCTCCCATTTTTGCTTTAATTCATTAATGCCGCCGATATGGTCAAAATGAGCGTGCGTCAATAAAATCGCAAGCGGCGTTAATTGCTGTTCTTCGATGCGCCGCACAATTTTGTCCCCCTCGCCGCCCGGATCAAAAACAACGCAAGTCCCATCCTCGCGGGATAAAATGTAGGCATTTGCCTGAATCGGCCCAACCGGAATGCGCTCCCATTTCATGACGATTCCTCCTTATCTTCAAATAAAATTGCTTTCAGCCAATACAGCAGCAACTATTCAAACCGGGCATATGCTTGTATCCACTTTCTCCGCCCCAGACAAAAGCGATTGGCATATCATTATTTTACCGCAACCTTGATTTATTGTCATTTGCGTGCGAATCCGCTTACATGTTTTCCAAAAACGTGTTACAATAAAAAGGGCATTGACATATATTGCGATGATTCGTATTTTCGCCCTCGACAAATAATAAAAAAATGATTACAATGAAAAGGAATTAGTCGGTTTTCTACATAATCTTGTATACGGACGATTTCGAAAAGGAGGGGAATCATAATGGGCACGGTTATTATCTTTGGATTAATCGCACTGTTAGCGCTTTACGGAATGGTGCGCTCATTCCGTGAAAAAAATATACTTGGAATTCTTTTTGCCATAGGAACTTTCGCCGTATTTGGCTGGTTCACCTTCATGACCGTATATAAAGACGGTTTCCCGACAGGTACGCATTAAACCACAAGAGGCGTGCACGCCTCTTGTGGTTTTTATTTCATTTTTTCCTGTACGCTTGCGATTTTGTCCGCCATCCGCCGTTTCTTATCGCGACGGTCGTCGATGCGAATATTTGTCGCCACCCGTTGAATTCCTTTCGAAAACGGCACTTCATGAATGGCTTGAATCACTTCAAACAAAACAGGCAACTCGCCTTCAATAATCGTATTCATCGGGGTTAACATAAAATCGATTTTCCCGTCACGTTTATACGTTTCCAGCACTTTTTGCATTTCGGCGACATATTCGCTGACACTTGGCGTCGGTGTGCCAATCGGAATGACCGTTACGTCGACAATTGCCATCTTTTTTTCTCCTTCCCTGCTTTTTATTTGCTATTATAATGCGATATTTCTTTTTTCCTCAAGCCATATACAACGCCGCAAGAAAAATGCCAAGGCTATCTTCATAAATCTCCGCAAACTGTTCAATAGGCAGCGGATTGACGCCTTCCCCCAATTCCACCGTATACCCTCTTCGCTTCCATGTTTGAATAAACCAGTCGCGATATCCCGCGTGGCTGTCGATATACTTTACCGCTTGATAACCGCTCGTTTTCGCAAATTCCAGTGCCGTTTCTTCCGCACAAGGCGGCTCTAATCCTTCATATCCCCAATATATTTCTTTTCCTTGCGTATGAAACGCTACAATCATGTCAAAATCGCTTGCTTCTGTCAATGCGGCCATCGCTTTTGCTTCCGGTTCCGTAAGCGGCGCAAATCCCGGAAAATCGCGCGGCGCCGGCGCTTTCGGAATTTTCCGGGCGCGCTCCACTTCCCATTTTGCTGGAAATTGATTATTTAAATCAATGCCGCGAATATTTGCCTTCCATTGCGAAAAATCAACAGATCCTCCGTTCATCCACACCACTTCACTGCGATGCGGTTCTTGCTCTGGCGGGCCGTGCAACACAAGGTTGACGCCATCCGGGTTCACCATTGGTACAACCGATAATGTCACCTTTTTATAATAATCAAGCATATGATGCCCGCGAAGCGTCTCGCCGTTTGTCACCGCCAACAAATAATCATTGAGGAATGTCATAATAATCGCTGACGTAATCCATTCATTCGCATGGAATGAACCGTTCAGATGAACGCGAATCGGCCCTTGCCCTATTTTTATTTCGATTAACGGCAAGCCGAGCACACTATATCCGATCACCCTTGTGCACACAAACGGATAGCAGCGGCAAAGCGCTTCAACATCTTGCTTAAGCGCGAAAAAATCGTACGCCTTTTGCCCTTGAACGATGCGGGAAATCACGCGTTTTGGCAGCTGTACCGACCCGCTGATGATTTGCGTCGTTCCTTTCATCCGCCGCAACGCTTCTTGGCGCACAGAAAAAAAATGCGCCAGCGCTTCCCATGTACCAATGGTTTCATATCCTGGAATGCACACGACTTCTCCTTGATCTAGCCGGTCTTTTCGGATATGCGGATTAGCATCCAGCAACAATTCGTAAGGAACGGCAAACCATTCGCCATATGCCGCCAGCGTGTCGCCGCGAGAAGCATATATGTTCAAACCATCCTCCCCTTCCCCTGCCTGATGTTCTACTTCAACATATGAGCGAGGGATGTGGAAAATGAAACAAAAAACGATTCACCGAAGGCCATCCCACGGTGAATCGCTTTCTTTTTCGCCGCATTCACTATCAAACGTGGAGCGACGTTTTCGCCAGCCATGCGCCGCCGATTACTCCCGCATCGTTTCCAAGTGTTGCCAGAGCAATCGTCGCCCCTTCTGCGACACGCGGAAACGCAAAGCGGCGGAAATAAGCACCGACGCGTTCCACCAATATATTTCCTGCTTTTGACACGCCGCCGCCAATTACGATTTTTTCCGGATTGGACACGTTCGCCGCATTCGCCAACGCTAATCCTAGGTAAAACATCACTTCATCCACAATTGCGAGCGCCAGTTCGTCATTCGCTTTCGCCGCATCGAACACCGCTTTCGCGGTGATAGTTTCACCGCGAAGCAAAGTCGGCTTGTCCCACTGTGACAATTTTTCTTTCGCAATTCGCACAATTCCCGTCGCAGAAGCAATCGTTTCTAAACATCCGGTTTTGCCGCAATTACACGGCGCGCCGCCTTTGGCAACCAATGTCATGTGGCCGATTTCTCCGCCAGCGCCGTTGACGCCATGCACAATTTGGCCATTGGCGATCACTCCGCCGCCGACGCCGGTGCCAAGTGTCACGCAAATAAGATCGCGCGCGCCGTTACCGGCTCCTTTCCACATTTCTCCAAGCGCAGCAATATTCGCGTCATTATCTACCGCTACAGGAAGAGAGGTTTCCCGCTCTAACCGTTCTTTGAGAGGATAATTTTTCCATCCTAAGTTCACTGCTTCATAAAGCATCCCTGTTTCCCTTTGCACCGGGCCTGGCGCGCCAATCCCGATCGCTAAAAGCCGTTCCTTGCTTTCTCCTAAGCGATGCAACGTGTCTTCTAGCGATTGCGCAATATGTCTGACGATGTTTTCCCCCTTGTTGGAAAGATCTGTATCAATCTCCCATTTATGTACAATATCACCATCTTCTGTTAAAAATGCCATTTTCGTCGTTGTTCCGCCTAAATCAACGCCAACAAGCCATTTTTCCGTCATGTCCGTCATTCCCTTTTCATTCGTTTTTCTCGTTCTAGTTGTGCTTCATGCCTTAATATCAAAAGCGCCATTTGGTAATCTTTCACATCAATCAACTGCGACTGGTACAGCTCTTTTAATTCCTCCTCCATCAACTCTAAATCTGCCAAACGATCCCCTATGTAAATAATCGTTCCAAACCGCTTTAAAAGCTGCTGCACATCGTATACCGTTTTCATTGTTTCACCTGCACATTTTTTTACCCAATATAAATGTATAAAGAAACACATGATCCGTCAAGAAAAGAACAAAAAGAAAAAACAGGCTGCTTGCAACAAAATTGCTGATAGAGCCTGTTTCACCGATCAGGATCGCGTGGATGCAACACCGTCGGGCGCCGGTTTTTTAAAGGCATTGGGGAACGAATAAGCACATCGCGCATCGCCCGATATGAAAATGGAATAAACGGCCACAAATACGGGATGCCAAATGAATTCATCCGCATGAGGGCAATGATCCACGCGGTAATCCCAATAATGTAACCGTATATGCTAAATAATCCCGCCAGCACTAACAATCCGATCCGCACAAGGCGATTCGCGAGCCCCATTTCATAGCTTGGCGTCGCAAACGTTCCGATTGCCGCAACCGAAAAATATAAAATGACTTCGTTTGAAAACAATCCAACTTCCACTGCTATCCCACCGATCATCAGCGCCGCAACAAGCCCCAGTGCCGTAGCCAATGAAGAAGGAGTATGAATAGCCGCCATCCGCAACATATCAATGCCAATTTCAATCATGACAATTTGCACAAACAGCGGGATATCGCCAAGTTTTGCTTTTGCTAAAAAGGATAAAGAAGACGGCAGCCATTGCGGCTCTGTCATCACTAAATACCAAAGCGGCAAGAGAAAAAGGGAAGCCCAGACCGCCAAAAAACGAACTAGGCGCAAATATGCGCCAACGATCGGTTTATTGCGGTATTCTTCCGCATGTTGAAGATGGTGCCAAAACGTTGCCGGCGTAATTAATACACTCGGGGAACCATCGACAATGACTAACACATGGCCTTCATATAAATGGGTGGCGGCTGTATCTGGCCGTTCCGTATAACGGACTACCGGATACGGATTCCAATGCCGCCCCGAAATAAACTCTTCTACTGTTTTCTCTCCCATCGCCAGCCCATCCGTATCAATATTGGCAATCGCACTTTTAACATGCTGGATAATTTCAGGGGCGGCAATATCTTCAATATAACAAACGCAAATATCTGTTTTGGAACGACGGCCAACTTGCAAATATTCCATACGCAATGACGGGTCGCGGACGCGCCGCCGAATTAACGCTGTATTGAATACAATCGTTTCTACAAAACCGTCCCGCGCCCCGCGGACCACTCTCTCAATGTCGGGTTCTTGCGGCCCGCGAACGGGATATGTGCGCGCATCAATGAGAATAATATAATCAACGCCATCTACGACCAATGCCGTCGGTCCGGCGAGCACCGCATCGACAGCTTCATCTAAATCGTTTGTTTTACTTAATTCCACGTAAGGGAGATACGTTTTTAGCAGTTTTTCAAGCGGATGTACTTGCAGCTGTCTTTCCCCAAGGAAAGACAATCTCCTCATTAAGTAGTGCAAAATATCATCTTTGACAAATCCGTCAATCATAAATAATGACATGGCTCTCCCGGCATACTCCACATCAAGCTGAATCACATCAAAACTTTTTCCAACGCCAAGCTTTTTGCGCAAATACATTATGTTTTCTTGGAGATGCGGAGAAACAACTCGCTTTTTTGTGCCCTTTTCCATGATCTCACCTGCATTTTGTTCCAACCGTGATACCATCCATGATTGACAATGAAAAACAAATTCATACATACTTTTCCCTTTGCATTCATATATTGGTAACAAACTTGTCCACGTAGGGGGCTATGATGAAAAAATTAGTTTCGATAGCGGCGCTCTTATTGATCATCGCATCATTTTCTCTTTTCATTTACCGTCCGGCAAAAGAAACGATCATCTTTTTCCCGATTCATCCGCATGTAACGTTCAGCGAGGCAAAAACAACGCTCCAATTGCAACCGCAAAAGCGGGATGGAAAATATTCTTTGCTTTGGTCGGCGGCATCTTCATTAGACCGGGACGCCTACCTGCGCCAAGATATTTCCTTGCTTTTTGCAGACGGGCGGCTCGTTGACCGTCTCGCCAAATGGAAGACGAACAGCCAAACGTTAACGCAAGAAAAAATTGTGGCAGCGAGAGACAGCCGCTTTTTTCAAGCAATTTCGTTTCACCATGGGGAACTTCATGAAGGGGAGATGATTACAAGCAGCCAAACTATGACAAGCGATTACTTGTATGTAATCGATTCTCCGTACAGTCCGCTTGTCTCCTTTCACCGCGCGGCAACACAGGATGAAAAAGAATGGCAGAACGTATTAAACAAAACAACAGCCGAATTTCTCCAGCACACATCAGAGTCGCTTTTATCGCATTTTTCCATTCAAAAGCAACAATACTATTCTTTATATTTGCCTGATTTAATCGTTTACAACGAACAACCGTTGCCCGATCTTTCCATGGAAAAAACGCAAGAAATCATCGGAAAGCTGTGGGAAGGGCTATATAAATCTTATTTTCTCGGCATAAAAAAAGAGGATGGATCCATCCTCTCGCCAATCGGCAGCACAACACCGCTTATTTTAATAAGCAAAGATTATTCTCATTTACTCGTGCTCACCGAGACAAAAGACGGAGAAAAAATTCGCCTCACCCAGCAAATTTCTCGTTAAAGCCCGATATATAAGGCGAAAGCGGCGATACCCACCGAGATGAGCAATGATCGCATTTGTTTTTTCCAATCAAAATGGTTTGGCAAATGAACGATGCCAGCAGCGAGATATCCACCAATCAACCCGCCAATATGCCCAGCGTTATCAATTCCGGGCACTATCATGCCAAAGACGAGATTGATAACAATCAAACCGATAATATTCGTTCCGATCGTTTGCAAAAACAGATGGCGATACACGGTTCCAAAATAAAGGAGCGCTCCGAACAAACCAAAAATGGCGCCTGATGCTCCTGCGGAAAGAGAAGCAGTGAATAAAAAGCTGCCAAGCGTCCCAAAAAACCCGGCGGTAAAATAGATAAAGAAAAACCGCCACGATCCGTAAAGCCGTTCGACCGTCATGCCCAAATAATAAAGGGCGAACGTGTTCATTAATAAATGCAAGAAACCGATATGTAAAAAAATCGGTGTAAAAAAGCGCCACCACTCCCCCGCTTGAATAAGGGGGTTAAATTTTGCGCCATATTTGATCAAAACGTCCGGATTGGTGCTGCCTCCGCTCCACTCCATAAGCAGAAAAACAATCACTTGCAGCGCGATAAAAATATACGTAAAAACAGGCTTGCCGTATTTAAACAATTTCCTTTCTCTTTCCTGCTGTTCTCTCTCTTCCCGGAAAACAGCCCGCTTGAGCCGCTCTGCTTCAAAAAACGGGTCATGCACATCCGCTATCGCCGGAAAAGTGACCGGCGCCTGGAACATATCCGCTAACTGCTGCAAGGAAAGATGGATATTGCCAGAATGAATAAGAAATGTTTGCAAAGCGGCATTGCGCTGTTGCAAAAGCGGCAGCGGTTTTTCGATTAAAAACTCCCAATCGTCAACTGGGGGATATGTTGAAATATAAATATTCACTATTTTATTGAATTTTCTTATCCGCCGTTTCTGAATTTGTTCGGCAATGCGCCAAGCATATTCCATGTCCCGTTTCAGCCATTGGCTCCAATCGATGTCATAACGCACGAGCCGGACAATGGGAACATGCTTGTTTTCCAACGACTCGAGCCAAATTTCGCGCGCATCATCGGCGAGCTGAACGATGCGATAACGCTGTTGGATAAAAAAATAGACAAGCTGCCAGAACAGCAATTCCATTTTCCCATTCAAAGTTCCCTCTCCCTTCTTTCCGCAAAGTAAAACTCCCAGCAATGTTGCATCAAATGCCCCCTGAAAAAACATCGGAGACGGCGCAAAATGCATCCTCCGGTAAGCACGGCAATAGCATCCCGCTGTTTCATTGTACCATACTTATCGAAATACTTGAGAAATGATTGTATTGCGGACAAATGGAACATTCATCACAGAGCGGACGAGCCATTTTTGCAAAGGCCGGATGTGCAATACCGCGTTCACAATCGGGTAACGGTAACGATACACGATGCCCCCGACGATCAGTGCCAATATTGAATAGACAAGTTTGTTCATCCTTTTCCCTCCTCATGATGTAAATCCCTTTTTATTCTTTTTCCCATCCGCCCGCAAATTATGAAAGCGGAGTGTGATAGAAAAACGGCAAAAAAAAATGGGCCTGCATGGACCGCTTTGATGAAAAATTCCGGACATACGTTTACTGTTTTTTCTTCATCATCAGCGATTCACCTAAACATGGTGAAGAAAATATAAATTGTGGTGCAGCAAACAATCGATAACGCATTGACTACATCGTTATTTACAAAACGGCACCCCTTGATATGCACCGTTGGCTGCCGGCAATGTTCCTTCCGTTCCGTTTCAATCCCGCACACGGGGCAACGGTAAACGGCTTGCCAAACCGCGCCGAACAATGTATCCAAAAGGCTGCCGAACCATCCGAAAAACGCGATCGTAATAATGGAAATATCTTTCCATTGAATGGCGCTCACAGTGCCGATAAAAGCAGCTCCTAAAAAAGAAGCAAGCAGGCCTAGCAGCGTCACCGCTCCCGATGTTCCGGCTTCAACCTTTTTGAAATTCGTCAATAACCTCGGCGTTTGCCGGCTTAAACTGCCGATTTCCGACGCCCACGTATCCGCATTGGCGGCAGCAATAGAAATAATAAAAAGATCGAGCCAAAGCGAAGACGGATGAACAATTGCCAAAAAACTAATCAGTACAGCGACTCCCCCGTTCGCGAACACTTGGATATAGTCGCGTTGTTCCCCTTTTTCTACTTTTTCTATCAGTTTCTGTTTTCTTTTTTTGCCGATTTTACTCCAAACGCTGGAGCTGACGAAAAACACGCCTAATAACATCAACCCTTTCCATGAAAACGCTTTGCCGACTATCATCCCGACGATTACTGTTGCCATCGCGCCGGAAATGGAAAGGGAACGAACAAACAAGCCGCCGATTGCCACCACGGCGGAAGCAAACACGTACAGCCATTCATTTTCAGTCATTACATTTGATAACTCCTTCGTTTGTAATAATCATTTGCACAGGGATGTCATGTTTTTCTACCGGGAGAGACTTAATCACTTGGAATGAATAGGCCAATGAAACCGTTGGCATCGCTGCATGCTGCAAATAGCGGTCATAATATCCCCCGCCATATCCAATGCGGTAGCCGTCTTTGGAAAAACATATTCCCGGAACAATCATAAGATCGATATTACTTCCTTCCACTTCATCCGTCAGTTCTTCAATTGGCTCCCATAAGCCGAAATAAACGGATTCAAGCTGGGAAAAAGCTTGAATTTTCCGAAACACCATCGTCTTTGTTGCCGGATCGCATTTTGGCACGCTCACCGTTTTCCCTTCATCCCACGCTTGTTCAATAATGGCTCTTGTATCCACTTCTTTCCCTTTAGAAACAGTAATCCCGATCGTTTTTGCTTGTTTCCATAATGGGAGCTCGTATAACCTTTCAGCAATTTGTTTATCATATGCTTGTTTTTCTTTTTCTGTTAATCGCTGCAACCGTGCTTTCATTTTGTCACGAATCTGCGTTTTTTCTTCCATCGCGCTTTTCCTCCATTCATCCCGTTGTTTCAGGTTGATCGCCCCATTGATCCGCAAAACGGCCCCTGCCGCATAAAAAGACAAAAAGCAGCAGGAAATCTGTTTCCTACTGCTTACTTCGTTTCGCGATGAAGCGTTACTTTTTTGTCTCTTGGGCAATATTTTCTTAATTCAAGGCGATCTGGATTGTTGCGTTTATTTTTGGACGTAGTATAGTTACGCTCACCGCATTCTGTGCAAGCCAATGTAATGTTCACGCGCATGCATCTTCCCTCCAAACTACTATAATTGAACTTATTTATAATCAGACTTTTCTATGATAGCATTTTTTCGTGGCAATTTCCACATCTAAATTTATGATTAAGTATTTATCGAAAAAACAAAGCTATGATATAGTGAAATAGGGTGATGATAATGATCGAATATGCAATAATCGCTTTGCTCGTTCTATCGATTCTCCTTTTTTTTATTTCTTTTTTTGCCAAAGACGATGTAAAACAAATAGAAGAACAGCTTGACCAACTGACACTATCGTTCGCACAAGAAACGTATCAACTAAAAAAACGATTGCAAGTACTTGAAGAAGAATTGTTAATCCGCCATGAAAGCCCGCCGCATATCGCGCCGGCTCATGACAGCGACCGCCACGCTTCCGCTTCCATAAAAAACCGTGTGTTCATGCTCTACAAGCAAGGGCTTTCGTATGAGCAAATCGCCCGAGAAACCGCCCTGACAACAGAAGAAGTGCGCATGATTTTGAGGGGGCTGGCACGATGACAAAACAAAAAATACGCGCCATCGCTCTCGGCATGCTGTTAGCCACTTCCATAATCGGCGCCGCTTACTACATGGAATCCGGCTCCATGACTACCGCCAAACTTCATGAGGCCCTGCAAAAAGACGGAATGGTCGCGATCAAAAAAGCGGAATATCAAAAATTGAAAAAAGCCGCGCAACAAAACAAAACCACTGCGGTTTCCAACAATCCACAGCCGCCAAAAACCGTATATGTGTACTTGTTGACGATTCAAAAAGGGGAAAGATCGATCGACTTTGCGCAAAAGTTAGAGGAAGCTCATATCATTCCCGACGCGGACGCGTTTGTCACTTATTTGCAAACGCGCGGGTTGACCCGTTACATTCACGCCGGCACCTACAAAGTACATAGCGAAATGAGTTATGAAGAAATAGCCAATCTGATCGCGAAAAAGCACCGATAAAAAAGGGGCATTCCCCATTGCGAGGGAATAGCCCTTTTTCATTTTATCCGAATCGTCCTGAAATATAATCTTCTGTTCGCTGATCTCGCGGATTCGAAAATAATTGCTGTGTATCTCCGTATTCTATTACTTCCCCGTTCAAGAAAAACGCCGTTTTATCTGAAATGCGGGCCGCTTGCTGCATATTATGTGTAACGATAATAATGCTATACTGTTCTTTCAGCTGCTGCATCAATTCTTCAATTTTCGCTGTTGAAATTGGGTCAAGCGCAGAAGTCGGCTCATCCATCAATATCACATCTGGTTCCACCGCTAAACAACGGGCGATGCACAGCCGTTGCTGTTGTCCTCCCGAAAGTGCGTGCGCATGCTCATGAAGGCGGTCTTTTACTTCATCCCAAAGCGCCGCCGCACGCAAACTTTTTTCGACAATCTCATCCAATACGCTTTTATTTCGTATTCCATGAATGCGTGGCCCGTAAGCAACATTATCGTAAATAGATTTCGGAAACGGGTTCGGCTTTTGGAAAACCATTCCGACATTCGTGCGCAATTGTTCTACATGATAAGAACGATCAAAAATATTGCGGCCGCGATAAGTAACTTCTCCAGTGATTCGAACATTTGGCGATAATTCAATCATTCGGTTCAGCGTTTTTATATAGGTAGATTTTCCGCAACCAGACGGACCGATGATCGCCGTAATTTCATTTTCATAAAAAGATAAATTGATATTTTTTAAAGCATGATGCTCTCCATACCATACATTTAGTTGATGTGCGCGGTATACCGTCTCCTTTTTCACCGCTTCCCCTAATGTATTCACATTCGCCCGTTCCATTACCACTGTTACACCCATAAATGTCTCCCCTTTTATTTTGCTATAAAAAGGTAAATCCCACCCAGATCTCTATCACTTCTACGAAAAACGTTTCATCACTTAATTTTGCTGAATTCTTCTTTATTCAGCTTATAATGAAACTATTAACGCTATTTTAATCGAATGTTAAAATTTTGTTAAAAAAAGAAGGCACTGTACAAAAAGTGCCTTCTTTGTCGTGATTTAATAGTTTTATTCATTTGCCTCCGTTGTTGCCGCCATGTTTCCGTCTGTCTCATTGTTCGAGACATTTCCTTTTGCTCTCTTGGCTTTTAGCTCAAAATACGTATCTAAAATGCGTCTGCCGATTCTATTGTTAATGCCGTCACTTTCTCCTTGCGTCGCCCAAGGGACGACAACAGCAAACGACACTTCCGGATTATCATATGGAGCATATCCGACTAATGTCAAATTATATGTTGGATCATTCCGTCTGCTTTGGATTGGCCCGTCGTAAAATGCTTCCGCTGTCCCGGTTTTTCCAGCTGGCTTATATGGCGCATTGGCAAAATACGCATACGCTGTTCCTTTCGGCATCTGCATCACCCGGCGGAATCCTTCCTGCACTCGTTGAATATATTCCGTCTTCATATCAATCCGGTTCAATACAACCGGTTCAAAGCGTTGAACAACTGGCCCCAGTTCGTTTGCACTATCCGTCGGCTTGCGAATTTCTTTGACAATTTGCGGTTTCATTCGATAGCCGCCGTTGGCAATGGTTGATACATATTGCGCCATTTGCAGCGGGGTGTACATATCGTATTGGCCGATGACTAGGTCTAGCAATTTTCCGGCCCCTGTTTCTTTTCCTTGAAAGCCGCCGAGCTCGTTTGGCAAATCAATTCCTGTTTTCACGCCAAGCCCAAACTGAGCAAAATATTTGCGAATGGTCGTAAATGCTTCAGGATTAATGCGCAACGACTGATGCGGGCGGTATACGCCGCCGCCGATCGCGATCGCCGTTTTAAACATATATACGTTCGAGGAGCGCTGCAGCGCGGTCAACTCATTGATCGTCCCCATCGTCTGCCACGATTTTTTAGCGGGCGTGCCTTTGATATATAATGGTTCATCATGGATGTAAGTATTCGGATGCAACACTCCTGTTTGAAAGCCCGTCAGCACCGTCGCTCCCTTTACTGCGGATCCCATAGCATAAGCTGAAGTGAGGTTGCCAATCGCAAAATCAACAAATCGCGTTTTTCCATTTTCATCCTTTGTCAGCAGTTTTCCAGCCAAAGATAAAACTTCTCCTGTTTTCGGGTCCATCATCACCACAAACGCCCGATCAAGCAGCGGAGACCGCCCCTTCCGCTTTGTGGCCATGATTTCTTCTTCGATGATTTTTTCCACCTGCTGCTGGAGTTCGATATCGATCGTCAGGACAAGATCCTTCCCGCGCTCTCCGCTATATATTTGCTCTACCGAAGTCACATTGCCGGACTTGTCCACGACATTTTTGATTTTCGCCTTTTTGCCATGCAATACACCCTCGAATTGCGCTTCAAGATAGCTTTTCCCAACGCGATCATTGCGGCTGTAATCACGCGCCAAAAAATAATCTAAACGTTCGCGCGGCAATCCTTCGTCATTTTCTGTAACGCTGCCAAGCACCGAACGGAACGTATTTTCATACACATAATGGCGTTTCCAATCCGTCGTTGCACTTACTCCCGGCAGTTCCTCCAAATGTTCGCTTACCACTGCGTATTCTTTATTCGTTACTCCGTTATTTTTTACGATTTGCGGCGTCAGCGCATAGCCGCTGTCCATTTCATGCTTGATTGCAATAATTTCCAATTCTTCTTTTGTTATCTCACGCAAATCCTTCGGCGTTATGCGCTTTAATGTCAGCTCATATATTTTTTTATCGATTTCTTTTTGCGACAACCCTTGCTTTTCTAACTCTCTCCGCTCTTTTTTGCTTACTTTTTTCTCCGCTTTCTCTTTTCTCGTTAAAATCCAATAGTCTTTCATATCGCGTTCCGTCACTTTATCGACCGGTTTATCGATATATTTCGCCAATTTGCGCGCGACTTTCAATGTATCTTCCGGGGTTGTCGTTTTCGAACGCGTGTATGTTATTGCGTTTTCCGGAATATTATCGACAATGACGCGGTGAAAGCGGTCATAAATTTTTCCGCGTGGCACCGGGGTGCTGACAATTTCATCTTCTGTACGTTCTACCTCTTTCCGGTAATCTTCCCCATAAACAATTTGCACGACGCCGAGCCGTAAAATAAGTGCCGAAAACAATAAAAACACAACGAAAAAAAGTATATTCAGCCGAAACGGCACTTGTGCTGTTTTTTTCTTTTTCAACTAGCCTCCTCCTTTTCTTTTGCCGCTTTTTTTTCTATTGTAAAGGAAAGATGGCCACTTTTCTAGAAAAAAGACCATGGAAAAAGAGGGCTTGCCTACATTGGAGAGCCCCCTTCTTCATTCGCTAGCTTTGGCGGAATGAAAGAACGCTTCTCTTCGTCCGTTCCCTTGCCATCTAAATGAATATGCCGCACAAATAAATAAATGAGCAAATGACCAGCGCCGAGTATTAACATTAAAACAGGGATGCCCGGTTTTTCCCCGAAAAACACAATCACAGCCAAAAAAGCAAGAATGGATACAATGCGTCCGCCGTTTAAAAATAACTCGCGAACAACAATGTATTCGATGCGCATTTCCGCGGACTTCCAGCTTCTCCCTATCACATCAAACGTTAATGACGAATATGGGACAAGCAATAAAGGATAAGCGATGGCGATCACAATCGCGTACAAAATCAGGCGCGGGTAAGAAAGGTGAAAAACAATCAGGAAAATGGCGCCATATAACAATAAACCGCCGCATAAAATCGCCTTCTTGCGATATTTCCGCTTCATCCATCGCGAAACGGCATAGTAGGCGATAAATGATGTCAGCGAGTTCACGAAACCGAATTTTCCAAGCGCCATCTCACTGTTCGAAGTGATGTAGACGAATACAGAAATGACGAACACGAACGTTCCTTCGCGCAATCCTTGAAAAAAATGGGCGTTCGTCATTAACCGCCAATTTTTATTATAACTTCTCTCTTTTAAAATGCGAAGAAATAAATAATTTCCTTTTGCAGAACGGCGCTTGAGAAAAAAGCTGAAAATGACAGCAAGGACGAACAAGCCAAGCGAAATGGAAAAGATCAGCGTATATCCTTTCGCATTCGCCAATGAAGAAATAATATACCCGGCAACGATCGGCCCGACCATTCCGGCCATCGAAGTGAGAATGCCGAAAAACCCGTTAAAAAAATCGCGAGTTTCCGGCTCGGTAATTTCAAATGTTAAAACGTTAAAAGCGAGCCAATAAAACCCATACCCGACACCTAAAAGAGCTCCCAATAAGATCAAGTAATTATGCGCGCTGCTGCCGACAAGCAAAACGGTAATAAAAAAAACCGCCAAAAACGATACACCTAACCGCAATACGATAATGCGATCCACTTTTTTTGCCAATTTTCCAGCTACAATAAACGTCAGCGGCTGCAATGTAACAATGGACAAATTGTACACCGCTAAATCGCGGAACTCCCCTGATTGTTTCCATAAATACACGTTGACAAACGTATTGGAAAGAGACACGCTCAATGCGTAACAACCGCCGATGCATAACAGCAAAACTAAATCCCGGGTAATTTGTTCTTGACCAGTAAGTTTTTTGATGATTGCCATGGTAAACTCCCCTTTTTCGTCTAAAGGGTAGTTTGGCGATTTTTCACTGTTCTATGCACGATGCGATGTTAACTCCGGCAAAATAAAAAAGACTAAGCTAAACGCACCGGTTTAGCTTAGTCTTTTCCGCCTTTATTATTTCGCTTTTGCTTCGCTGTAGCGTTTTGCTACTTCATCCCAGTTCACAATGTTCCAGAATGCTGCAATATATTCTGGACGACGGTTTTGATATTTCAAATAATAAGCATGTTCCCAAACGTCTAAGCCAAGAATCGGAGTTTTTCCTTCCATCAATGGCGAGTCTTGGTTTGGCGTGCTTGTCACTTCAAGTTCGCCGTTGTTGACAACGAGCCAAGCCCATCCGGAACCGAAGCGAGTCGTCGCTGCTTTTGTAAATTCTTCTTTGAACGCTGCAAAGCTGCCGAATTTTTTGTTAATGGCTTCCGCTAATTCTCCCGTTGGCTCGCCGCCACCGTTTGGCGAAAGAATCGTCCAGAAGAGAGAATGGTTTGCGTGCCCGCCGCCGTTGTTGCGGACTGCTGTGCGGATGCTTTCCGGAAGTGCTTCTAAATTGCTGAGCAATTCTTCAATCGATTTATTTTGTAAATCCGCATGTCCTTCTAAAGCAGCATTTAAGTTTGTTACATAAGTGTTATGGTGTTTCGTGTGGTGAATGTTCATCGTTTCTTTGTCGATATACGGCTCAAGCGCATCATAAGCATAAGGTAATTGTGGCAATTCAAAAGCCATGGTAACTCCTCCTTTTTTGTTTTTATGTATCCGAACGCAAAAATAGTATAACCACTATGCGTTCGTTTAAATTTAGCTTATCAAAATTGCCACAATGTTTCAATTTATTTGTTCGTAAACTCTCTCCTCTCACTTAACACACTCTCAACACTCCCTTAACAAAATATTCAAAATCATTCGCTACATTGAGATATGACTAGATTTCATATGGATAAAAGGAGCGTATAAAAATGAAACGACAAAAGCGGGCTTGGCCAAAGTTGCTTTCATTCCCAGCTAAGATCAGCGCTTTGCGGTTCACACCGTTATCGTGGATCAGTAACTGGAACTTACAAACCATCTTATTGCTCATCATCGTTTTGATCACGTGCATCTCCTCGGCAATAACCGCTTCTATCGGTTATGAAAAAAACAAGCAAGTCGTGATCCGCTCCATTGAGCAACAAATGCAAATGTCCACTGAAGTAATGGTTGAAAAAATTTCTATGTTAAAATCTTCAACGACTAATGAGGAATTCAATAAAAAATTTCTTTATGTGCTCGCGCTCAATCAGCGCAAATTTCAATCCCTCGGCTTGCGGCCACTGCAATTTGTCATAACAAGCGAAAAAAAGGTTGAACATCTTGGGAATTTCTCCAGCCAGCTGCCGTCGTTGCCTCCTTCGGTCATCAAGCAAATCGAAAAGCGACAACAAGGGATGATCCATTTTCAAGGATGGACTTTATCATTTGCACGCTCGATTGATTTAAACGGGCAAATATATGTCTTAGCCCTTGCAGAAGAAGACTATTTACGGCCTGTTGCGGAATATGGATGGATGAGCATCCTTGTTTCGCTGCTCACCATATTGCTCACGAGCTTTATCGGCTTTTTGCTGATCCGCCGATTTACTCAACCGATCGCTTCGTTAAAACAAGCAATGAATGAAGTGGGACAAGGAAATTTGCGAACAAAAATCAAGCTTGCTTATTCTAGCAAAGATATCCGGACATTGGCGGACGGATTTAACCAAATGGTGGACAGCCTTACGACACTGATCGAACATATCGATGCAAGCTCGAAACATATCACCGCATCTTCACATACATTGCGGCGCATCTCCTCCGAAACGAAAAAATCGTCAGAACAAATCGCCATCGCCATGGGCGAAACGGCAAGCGGCACTGAAAAACAAGCGAGTTCCTCCATCAAAATTTCGCAATTCTTCCATGAAATTGCCGACGGAATGGGGCAGGCGGCCGCCTCCATCTCTGGCGTGGAAGCCTCGACAAGCAAAGTGAGCGAGCAGGCACACGCCGGAAATGAACTTGCCAATCAAACGGTAAAACAGATGAGGGTCGTCCAAAAAACGGTCGGCGAAACGGCGGAAGTGATCTATCTGTTAGGAGAACAATCGAAACAAATCGGCCAAATCGTCTCTTTAATCAGCAATATTGCGAACCAAACGAACCTTCTTTCACTCAACGCGGCGATCGAAGCAGCCCGGGCCGGGGAACATGGCAAAGGGTTTTCCGTAGTGGCAAACGAAATCAGAAAATTGGCTTCACAAACAAGCCTTGCTTCGCAACAAATTCAAACCATTATTAAAGAAATTCAGCATGAAGTAGAACGAGCGGTGCAATCGATGGCCCGCGGTTCGCAAGTGCTTGAATCTGGAATGGAAATGGTCTATCAGACGGAAGCGGCGTTCAAAGGAATTGTCGATGCGGTAAACAACGTTTCCCAACAATCGAAAGAAGTATCTGCCGTCGTTCATGACGTCAATGTCCAAACGAAACAAATGTCCGCAAGCATGGAAGAGATTGCTTCGATCGCGCAACAAATCGCCGGAAACATGGAACATGTTGCGACCGTTACCCGTCGGCAAAGCTCCTCCATGGACGAGGTGTTACATGCTTCGCAATCATTAACTAAACTCGTCGACCAATTAAATAGTCTCCTGCAGACATTTAAAGTATGACCAAACCCATCCTAGGAACAAAAACGTTCCTAGGAGATTTTTTTATCCATGCATCTTTAGTTGAATTATCAACGCGCACAATATACAATGAACAATGGAGGACAGGAAGGATGTGTTAAGGATGAATATGTTTGTGCAGCTATGGAAAAGTTTATATTCACCAAAAGATATCGCACGTTTCCGCTTTCAAGGAATCGGAAAAACAATCGGGTATGTGTTTTTGCTCACTTTTCTTTCGATCTTGCCGATGGCCTATTACTTAACCACTTCTTTCGTCGAGGGAATTCGCAATACAAGCGCTCTTTTACAAAACGAACTTCCTTCATTTACGATTGAAAACGGCCAATTGCATTCTTCCGCAAAAGAGCCCGTTCATATTGACCAGCACGGCTTTACGATCGTTTTTGACAGCACCGGCCAAGTAACAAAAGAGGATGTGGAACGCTTTAATAACGCTATCGGGCTTTTAAAACACGAAGTCGTACTCATCGCCAATCATCAATCGCAATATTACAGCTATTCAGCATTTCCTGATGTGAAAATCACGGACAAAGACGTCCACTCCTTTATTGAAACGCTGCAGTCGCTATTGCCTGTTTTTATCCCGCTGTTGTTCATTATTATTTATTTATTCGCAAGTGCAAGCAAATTTATCGGCATCTGCATCCTCGCTTTCTTTGGATTAATTTTGCGCAGCACCCTTGATAAAAAACTGCAATATCGCCATACTTGGATTATGTCAGCATATTCCGTCACTTTATCCACAGTATTTTTCGCGGTGATGGAGGCGCTGCAAACGGCTGTGCCATACGCCGCATTTATTCATTGGTTCGTTTCGATCGTCGTGCTATTTTTGGCAATGAAAGAAGTTCCTTCATCCAGACCGCACAACGAATAGGCCACTATCGTTACTGATAGTGGCCGTTTTTATGCAGCATTGCTCATTTTCTTCTTTGTTTTCCGGCGGTTTCCTGCAAAATAACGCTGCAAAGCAACGGACGCCAACCGGGCCGCAATATTAAATAAAAGAACCATCATCACTAATATCGCCGCCGATTTCGCTGCGATGATTTTCGCATCCGGAACAATTCCTTCCGAATTTAGCTTCCAAATGTGCACCGTTAGCGTTTCCGCCGGACGGAACACATTCAACGGATGCGCCGGACTGGATACATCAGCGGCAAAGTTCAACAGCGGCGTTGTTAACCCTGCCGTATAAATTAATGCGGCCGCCTCACCAAAAATCCGCCCTGCCGCTAAAATGACCCCTGTCATTATTTGCGGGAGAGCAGCCGGAAGAATTACCCGCACTAGTGTTTGCCACCGCGTCGCCCCGAGCGCAAGGCTGCCTTCCTTTATGTTGGAAGGAACATCTAAAATCGCATTCTCACATATGCGCGTCAATCCCGGCAAATTTAATATCGTGATCGCCAGCGCGCCGCCAATCAACGTATATCCCCATCCCGTCAGCGTCACAAACGCCAACAATCCAAACAATCCGACAACAATCGACGGTAGGGATGCCATCGTCTCGATGCACAACCGGATGAAGTTAAGCATTCTTCCTTGCTTGGCGTATTCCGCCAAATAAATTCCCGCTCCCAATCCTAACGGAACCGAAATCAACAATGTAATGACAAGCATATAAAGCGAGTTAATCAGCTGCGGGCCGACTCCTCCCCCTGCCTGCGTGTTGCTCGGTCTACCAAAAAGAAAATCCGGCTGCCAAAATCCCCAACCTTTTGATAAAATCGTCGCAAAAAATAACACAAGCAAGCCGACGACAAATGCCGCAATGACATAAAATACGCCTGTCCAAACTTTATCCGCCATTCTCGATACCATATTATCGTTCCCCTCTTCGTCCGATCATTCTGATAAGAAAAATAAAGAAAAAGGAGATAAACAATAAAATCATCGCCAATGTCCACAACGCATTGTTCCAAGCAGTACCGTTGATCGTATTCGCCATATCCATCGTTAAAATTCCCGTCAATGTCGCTGTCGGACTATACAATCCTGACGGAAGCTTCACCGTGTTTCCAATAACCATCTGAACAGCCAACGCTTCCCCAAACGCTCTTGCCAGCCCAAGGACGATGCCAGTGAAAATTCCCGTTTTCGCTGCCGGAACGATCACCCGGCTAATCGCCTGCCATCTTGTTGATCCAAGCCCATATGACGCTTCTAAGTAAGAAAACGGAACGGCGCTAAGCGCGTCTGACGCGATGCTGGTGATGGTTGGCAAAATCATCACGCTTAAGACAATAATTCCGGCCAGCAAACTAAATCCTACGCCGCCGAACGATTCACGAAGAAGCGGGATAAGAATCGTCACACCAAGCCAGCCGTAAACGACAGACGGAATGCCGACAAGCAGTTCCAAAACAGGTTTTAGGATGGCCGAACCGAATTTTGGAGAAATAAAATTAATGAAAATGGCGAGCGCAAGCGCGATCGGCGTGCTTAATAACACCGCTCCAAGCGACACGAGCGTCGATCCGGCAATAAAAATAACAGCGCCGTATTTCGGATTGGAGTCACCTGGCTTCCACTCGGTTGAAAACAGCATTTCTTTAAGAGATATTCCATTTTGCGTGAATGATTGGATTCCTTTTCCGCAAATAAACGCAATAATTAAAATCGTTGTAATCACGATCAATAAGCCGCAAAAAGTGACGAGCGCCCTTCCGATATATTCGCTTTTCCAATAATAGAGCTTTCCCTTCTCTTTCATCCTTCATCACCTCACGAAGAATAAGACTGGCTAACGGTGTAGCCAGCCTTTCATGGAATTACTCCAATTCGGAAATAGGAATATAACCCATTTCTTTTACTTTCGATGCAAATTCTTCGCTCTTCACGTATTCGATAAATCCGCGCACCGCATCTTTCGGCTCGCCTTTAGTAACCATGTATTCATAAGACCAGAAAGGATATTTTTCCGTTTTGATATTTTCGATCGTCGGTTCTACCCCATCGATTTTGAGCATTTTTAAATCTTTCTTTTCGCCGACTAAGTATGACATCGCAACATAACTAATCGATCCTGGTGTCGAGTTAATCGCTTGCTCAACAGCGCCATTGGAATCTTGCACCGTTCCGATTGCTTCGTTTATTTTTACGCCTTTCATCACCGTTTTTTCAAATGTCGCGCGCGTTCCAGAAGAAGCAGGACGGTTAATAACATTAATTTTTTCATCTTTTCCGCCGACATCTTTCCAGTTTGTTATTTTTCCAGTGAAAATATCTTGAATTTGTTGTAATGTTAACGAATCGACGTTGACATCTTTATTCACTACAAGCGCAAAAGCAATTCCCGCTACTTTATGATCGATAAGCTCTCCTGCTTTCGATTTATCTTCCAGCTTTTCTGCAGATGGAACATCCGAGTTTCCGATTTGTACGGCACCAGCAGCCACTTGGTTCACGCCTGTTCCGCTTCCGCCGCCTTGCACAGTGATCGAGACATCAGGATATTTTCCCATAAATTCATTCGCTGCTTCCTCTGCCAACGGCTGAAGGGCGGTAGATCCAGCTAACGTTATCGTTCCCGAGTAGGATTCTTGCTGCGCATCCCCGTTTCCAGTATTTTCTTCAGTAGTGTTGTTATCCGATTTTCCACACCCCGCGAGCATTCCCGTGATTAGCAATGCCGCCACTCCAAATTTTATGGACTTCTTCCACATCGATTGACCCTCCTATTGTCTTTTATCATCCACGTACAAGCACATTGTAACGAACAAGTTTTATGCGTTTATTAAGCAAATGTTAAGTTTCCGTTAAACAGGCAGACGTACTTTACATATTCTTTTCCGGACGAGCATACATAGTTACTAACATATTCATTTGGAGGAATCACACGTGAAAAAAGCAATCCCTGCTGTCTTCATCCTCTGCCTTTCCATCTATATCATTTACCATGACGTAACCATAGGGACATTACACGTTTCCACGAACACAACAGCGGCACCCGCACACGCCGCAGACGGAAAGAAAAATGTTTCCATCCCGTATCAAACGGTGACCGTCCACCCGGGGGATACACTGCTATCCATTATGGAAAAGCAGCAAAACGGGCCGCTTCCTGTTTCCATCGACAAAGCGATCGCCGATTTTGAAGCGCTGAATCCAGGAGAAAAAGCGCAAACATTACAAATCGGCAAAAAATATAAAATCCCCGTATACAAACGTTAAGCGGCGAATTTCTTGTCAAATGGCGATAAACATTGTTACAATAATTCAGAAAGCGTCATGAACTTGTTTCTTAAAGGAGCGAATTTCTCGTGGGTGAAATCATTCATCGTTCAAAAACGCGGCCCGTCCGCGTTGGCAATTTAACGATTGGCGGAAATAACGAGGTTGTCATTCAAAGCATGACAACGACAAAAACACATGACGTGGAAGCGACAGTGGCACAAATAAAGCAGCTGGAAGAAGCAGGCTGCCAAATCGTCCGCGTCGCTTGTCCAGACGAGCGCGCGGCCAACGCGATTCCGGAAATAAAAAAACGCATTAATATTCCGCTTGTAGCTGATATTCATTTTGACTATAAACTTGCCCTGAAAGCGATTGAAGGCGGAGCCGACAAAATCCGAATCAATCCCGGCAATATCGGGCGCCGCGAAAAAGTGGAAGCAGTCGTCAAAGCGGCGAAAGAACGCGGCATCCCGATCCGCATTGGCGTCAATGCCGGATCGCTGGAAAAACGGATTTTAGAAAAATACGGCTATCCTACCGCAGATGGCATGGTCGAAAGCGCGCTATACCATATCCGCATTTTAGAAGAGCTTGATTTCCACGATATCATCGTATCGTTAAAAGCATCCGATGTGCAATTGGCGATCGAAGCATACGAAAAAGCGGCGCGCACGTTTGATTATCCGCTCCATGTCGGCATTACTGAATCCGGCACGCTATTTGCCGGAACGATCAAAAGCGCTGTCGGCATCGGTGCTATCTTAAGCAAAGGCATCGGCAATACGATCCGCGTTTCGCTTAGCGCCGATCCGGTTGAAGAAGTAAAGGTGGCAAGGGAAATATTAAAATCGTTCGGCTTGGCGGCAAATGCAGCAACGTTGGTCTCCTGCCCGACGTGCGGGCGCATCGAAATCGATTTAATCAGCATTGCTAACGAGATCGAAGAATATATCGCAAAAATAAAAGCGCCGATTAAAGTGGCAGTACTCGGATGTGCCGTCAACGGACCGGGCGAGGCGCGTGAGGCGGACATCGGCATCGCCGGCGCGCGCGGCGAAGGCCTGCTATTCCGGCACGGCAAAATCATCCGCAAAGTTCCAGAAGAAAAAATGGTCGAAGAATTGAAAAAAGAAGTGGACAAATTGGCAGAAGAATACTTTGCCAAACAAAAAGCTTGACGCTTAAAGCGCCAAGCTTTTTTGCTAATAATAAAACGGCATGATGAACAGACGGATAATAATCGCCACAACACCGATACCGATTGCCCACGCGCCTAACGTTCCTGCACCACGACGGCGTGCAATAAACCCGACAATAATGCCTGCTGCTCCTAATAAGACAGGCCAAATAAATAAAGCAAGAATCGAAAGAGCGAGTGCCAGCCAACCTAGCCCTGCTCCATCGGTTCCTTCTCTGCCTCGTTCATCATTGCGACGGACTGGCTCGGTTACTTCTGCCGCCGTTTCTTCCATAAAATCTCGTTCTGGTTCCTTTCTTCCTGTCGACTGCACGTAGCTTTCGTTATACGTGCGATTGTGATCATTCACCATATGCTTCCCTCGCTTTCCTTAAGTAAGGAGCATTTATTAGTATGAAAAGTTTATGCGAAATTATAAATGTGAATATTTTCATGGCGAAACACGAACGGGAAGCATTGCTGTTTGTCTTTGCCCAGCTGCGGATGCCATCCGAATCAGCCATAACAACAGTAACAGACCATAAGCGCAGATAATGCACGATTTGTCCTGATGGTGCTACAATAATACACGGACGTTCAATTAAAGGAGTGCAGAAATAAATGATGAAAAAACGGCTTGGCATCGATATTGACGGGACGGTTACTTGCCCGAGCACTTTTATTCCATATTTGAACAAATCTTTTCAAAAAAATTTAACATTAAATGACATCACCCAATATGATTTAGCCCCGCTGTATGATACGACAGAAGAAGAAATGGATCGGTGGATGGAAAAATATGAGGCAATGATTTACGAGCGCGCCCCGCTGGCGGAACATGCACTTGAGGTAATTAATGGCTGGAAAAACAAATATGAATTATTTTACATCAGCGCCCGCGGAAAACATTTATATGAGCTTACGGAACGGTGGTTCCAAACAAACGGCGTTCATTATCATCATATTGAATTGGTCGGTTCGCACGACAAAATTGAAGCGGTAAAAACGCATCATATCTCCGCCTTTTTCGAAGACAAATACGACAACGCTTGTGATATCGCCGAACAATGCAAGATTCCTGTCATTTTATTTGATACCCCATATAATCAAGGTCCTCTCCCAAAACAAGTGATCCGCGTTAAAAATTGGATCGAAGCCAAATGGCATATTGAACAGCTTCTATAATAGAATAAGCAAAGGGATATCTCACCTTACGTGGAGATATCCCTTTGACATTCCGGACATTTTCCATATATTTCAAATTTGTGATCCGATATTTCATACCCTTGCAATTGTTCGGTTAATTCGTCCATCGGGCAAGTCGTAATTTCTTTCGTTTTTCCGCATTGCACACAAATGAAATGATGGTGATGATGGTACGCGCTGCATGTAAAACGGAAATGTTTTTCGCCCGATAACTCAGTCATTTCCAAAATGCCAAGTCCGACAAACAGTGATAAATTGCGGTAAACTGTATCAAAGCTTAATCCCGGATAATCGTTCCGCAGTGCTTCTAACACATCTTTGGCGGTTAAATATTTATCGGTGCTGGCAAAAAGCTGCAGCATATCTTCCCTCTTGCCCGTATGTTTAAACCCTTTTTCCTTCATGAGGCGAATCGCTTCCGCAACATTCATAACTCTTATCCCCTTTTCCACTTTTTCCACATGATGACGATCAGCAAAATGAGAATCGCAAGGATGACGATCGTTCCGCCAGGCGCCAGATCAAGCTGGTATGACAGCAGCAACCCAGCGATAACCGATAATTCGCCAAACAAAATCGAATAGCCGATCGCCTGCTTAAACCCTTTCGCAATGCGAATGCTCGCGGCAACAGGAAGCGTCATTAACGAAGAAATAAGCAAAACGCCGACAATCCGCATCGATGCGGCGATCACGAGCGCCACCAAAACGATAAAAATAAAATGAATCAGTTTCGCGCGAATGCCGGAAATCATCGCATATTCTTCATCAAATGAAAGGAGAAACAGCTCTTTATATAACAATATAACAATGCCGATGACAACACAAGCAATCGCCAGCACTGTCCATACGTCTTGGCGGCTTACTGCGCTGACACTGCCAAACAAATAGGAAAATAAATCGGTATTAAATCCATCGGCAAGCGAAATAAAAATAACGCTAAGGCCGATTCCTCCAGAAAGAATGATCGGAATTGCTAATTCTTGGTAATGTTTGTATACTGAGCGCAATTTTTCGACAAACAACGCGCCGGCAACCGAAAATCCCATTCCCGCATAAAGCGGGTTCCAGTTGGCAAAATAAGCAAAGTTTTTACCTAAAAGCAAACTCGCCGCAATGCCGGCAAGTGTCACATGGCTGAGCGCGTCGGCAATTAACGACAGACGGCGGACAACAATAAACACACCGAGGAGAGGAGCAGTGAAACCAATTAATATTCCAGCGATAAACGCGTTGCGTAAAAATTCGTATTGCCATATTTCTTGAATCATTGCGCCATTCCTCCATCAATGCTGGTGAGAAAGCACTTGTAGTGAATGTCCGTAAAATTGTGACAATCTCTGCTCCCCAAGCTTGTCAAACTCTTCAGCTTTCCCGTGAAAATATAAATGTTTATTTAAACACGCAACATGTGTCACTTTTTCCGTGATCGTTCCGATATCATGTGTGACAAGAATCAGCGTAATGCCAAGGCGCCGGTTCAACTCATCGAGCATGTCGTAAAAACTTTGCACGTGGTGAATATCGACGCCAACCGTCGGCTCATCTAAAATCAGCAATTCCGGCCTGCTGACAATCGCACGGGCAATAAAAACACGCTGCTGCTGCCCGCCGGACAATTCTCCGATATTTTTCTGGGAAAACTCACTCATCCCCACTGCTTCAATCGCTTCTGACACCGCCTGTCTGTCTTTTTTCGTAAAAAAGCGGAACATTCCGCGCTTAGCCGTCAATCCGCTTGCCACGACTTCATAGACAGTGGCGGGGAACCCGGTATTAAAGCTGTTTGCTTTTTGCGACACATAACCGATACGGTGCCAATCTTTGAACGTTTCAATCGGATTTCCAAACAAATAAATCTTGCCTTGCTGCGGCTTTAATAATCCTAATACACATTTGAACAACGTCGATTTTCCTGATCCGTTCGGGCCGACGATCCCTAAAAACGCCCCTTTAGGCACAGCCAGATTAATATCTTCCAACACATTTTCTTTTTCATACCGGAATGAAACATGTTCCAATTTCAACACATACTCTGTTTCCATGGCGTTCTCTCCCAATAATTCAGAATGATTACGATTTATCTATGAACGTAGTATAACGGATCAAACGCCATTTGTAAACGTCAATGAATGGCCGATTTAAATTTAGCGCCTTTTACCTCATGCGTAACCATAATCGTTATGAACGCATCAGGATCAATTTCATTCACAATCGCCTTTAGCTTTGTCACTTCCAAACGGGTGACTACCGCATAAATAACTTCTTTTTGTTCATCCGTATAGCCGCCCTTTCCAAGCAGCTTGGTCGTGCCGCGTCCTAGCCGGTGCAAAATCGCATCCGATATTTCTTCGTAACGGTCGGAAACAATCAGGGCAGCCCTTGTCTCGTCCAATCCTTCAATGACCATATCAATCGTTTTAAATGCGATGTAATACGTCATCACCGAATACATCGCCTGTTCCATTCCAAACACAAACGCCGCCCAGCTGAAAATAAAGACATTCATAAACATCACAAACTCTCCGACAGAAAATGGAAGCTTTTTCGTCAGCAAAATTCCTAAAATTTCTGTTCCATCTAACGATCCGCCATGCCGGATCACAAGACCGACGCCAAGGCCCAACGCGAGCCCGCCGAAAACAGTGGCCAAAATCGGCTGTGTCGTCAGCGGCTCAAAATGGTGAAAAAAACGTTCGGCAACGGCAAGGCATATGATGCCAACAATCGATGAAAACATAAATGTCTTTCCGATTTGCTTATAGCCAAAATACATAAAAGGGGCGTTAAGAAGAATGACAAGAGTCGCAAAGTTAAAAAACGACCAATCATCCGGAATTAAATAATCTAAAATAAGCGAAACCCCGATGACTCCGCCATCAATAATTTGGTTCGGCACTAACAGCCGCTCGATGGAAAAAGCTGCAAGCGAAGCCCCCAAAAAAATAAAGAAAAAACGATATGCAATATGGCTGGGAGATTCTTTCTTATGTTGTTTCTGCGCCAAACGAAACACCCTTTCTCTCTATTTATTTTAATTATACCATACACTTTTAGGCCCTTCATTTCATATGATACGTATGGAAGAGGAGGAATCGAAAATGAACCTTTACCAACAGCTTGTCCAACAAAAAATAAAAACGATGACCCCGGAGGAGCTTGTTTCCTATAGCCATGATTACGACATCCCATTAACGGTGGAACAAGCGAAAAAAATTCTCCATATCGCCCGGACGAATAAAATCAATGTGTTTGATCCGCAAGAAAGAAAAAAATGGGTTAAAGAACTGGCCAAAATAACATCGCCGCAAATCGCGAAAAAAGCAAACGAACTATTTTTAACATTCATTCACAAAAAATAAAAAGGGCATTTCGTTTTTGCCCTTTTTATTCTTCGCTCATGATTTTTGTCAACAACTCTTCATCGAATGTTTGCGCGCGCAGCATGGCGATTTCGTGCTTGTACGGCGGCTTTTTATTGTTTTTATCCTCTCCGACATACGGTGTCTCTAAAATTTTCGGAATATCGGCAAGCTGCGGATGATGAACGATGTAGTTTAATGCAGCAAAGCCGATATGCCCGAAACCGATGTTTTCGTGGCGGTCTTTCCGGCTTCCGCGCGGATTTTTGCTATCGTTAATATGCAGCACTTTAAGCCGGTCTAAACCGATGATCCGATCAAATTCTTGCAAAACGCCGTCAAAATCATCAATGATGTTATAGCCGGCATCATGTGTATGGCACGTGTCAAAACAAACAGACAATTTCTCGTTATGGGTGACGCCATCAATAATTTCGGCGAGCTCCTCAAAGCTGCGCCCGCATTCCGAACCTTTTCCCGCCATTGTTTCTAACGCGATTTGCACCGTTTGTTCGCGCGTCAGCACTTCATTCAACCCTTCAATAATTTTGCGGATTCCCGCTTCCGGCCCCGCCCCGACATGCGCGCCAGGATGGAGAACAATTTGCTTCGCGCCAATTGCCTCCGTCCGCTCGATTTCCGAACGCAAAAATTCTACGCCGAGGGCAAACGTATCCGGATTTTTCGTATTGCCGATATTAATGATATACGGAGCATGCACGACGATTTCTTCAATGCCGTGCTCTTTCATATGGGCAAGCCCCGCTTCAATGTTCAGCTCTTCAATTTTTTTGCGCTTTGTGTTTTGCGGGGCGCCCGTGTAAATCATAAACGTATTGGCCCCGTAGGAAACAGCTTCTTCGCTTGCAGCAAGCAGCATCTTTTTCCCGCTCATCGATACATGCGAGCCGATTTTTAACATTTCTCTTCTCCCTTTCTTGCTTCACGCATTATTGTTTTTTTAAGCGCCGCAGCCGCTTTTTTTGTTTTTCCATTTCAGCAAGTAGTTTTTTCTTATAGCCCGGCTTGACTTGTTTCGCTTTTTTCATTTTCGCAAGCAGCTGCGCTATTTCTCCCTCTTGCTTTTCCCGCTTGCTCCGCCGGTTCCAAGGCGGCAAATCCACCCATTCTCCGCGGACGAGGTCGCGGTGCAGAAACTCAATCCCCATTTTTTCCAATTTGGTGATGGCATCTTGGTCCGACGGCTCGTAAATCGTCGCCGCCATTCCGGTGTAGCCGGCGCGCGCAGTGCGTCCAGCGCGATGAATGTAAAACTGCAAGTCTTTTGGCAATTCATAGTTAATGACATGGCTTACCCCTTCAATATCAATGCCGCGGGCCGCCAAATCGGTAGCAACAATATATTGAAATTCCAAATCGCGAATTTGCTTCATCATCTTCTTTCGCTCGCGCGGCGATAAATCGCCATGCAAAATCCCGACTTTCATCCCTTTTTCAATTAGCTTGTCCGCCACTTCATCAGCCATCTTTTTTGTATTGGTAAACACGATCGCTAAATACGGATTATACGCAAGCAACATTTCATGCAACAACTTCACTTTGTCGCGGCTGCGAAGCGGCACAAGAACATGTTCAATTTTTTCCGCCGCCACTTGCTTCGGCGCGACATGGACATATTCTGGATTTTCCATATATTTTTTCAAAAACGGCTTTAACTTCTCCGGAATCGTCGCGGAAAACACGAGCATTTGCAACTCTTTCGGCATGCGTGCAGCAATTTGATCGACGTCCACAATAAATCCCATATCCAGCATTAAGTCCGCTTCGTCGACGACGAGCGTGTTTGCTGTGCGAACGAGCAGCGCCTGTTCGCGAATAAGGTCGTTGATTCGTCCCGGAGTCCCGACTACAATATGCGGCTGTGTCTTCAATTTCTCGATCGCCTTCTGCTTATCGGTTCCGCCAATAAAGCAGCGGGCCGTAATTTGCCGATCGCTCGGACAAAACTTGGTAATTTTTAAAATTTCATGGTAGATTTGCGTTGCAAGTTCCCGCGTCGGCGCGGTAATCACTGCTTGCACTGCTTTGCGGTTCGGATCAATTTTTTCGATGATCGGCAGCAAATAGGCGTGCGTTTTCCCCGTTCCTGTTTGCGACTGGCCGATCGCGCTTTTCCCGCGGAGAGCGATGGGAATGATCCGCTCTTGAATTTCCGTCGGTTTATAAAAACGAAGCTCCTTGATCGCTTCAATAATAAATGGCTGAAATGAAAACCGCTCAAACAATGTCTCCTTCATTATACCACTGCTCCCTTCTGATTCGACTAAATAAAGCCGAATAACTCGATTCATCATTATATCTGATTTTGCCGCAATACCGCAACTTCAACCATCATGGAGGCGGAAAACCATTTCTTGTTTTCTCGCATACTTTATGAAAGGGATATGTTTCTATTCTCAGCCAAGAAAGGAGGCAAAAACAATGATATATAACAGACCGCCAGCCTTTCCTTCTCCTCCGATGGCACGTGCTTTTCCGTTTTCTCCAATAAGAGCGGCCGGCCCATATCCAAGATTTGGCGGATTTTTATCACGATTGTTTTCACGAGGCCAGCCGCTGCCTCCGGCATCTCCTTGGATGGGGCCGGCAATTCAACACGCTGCTGGCACAAGTGCCGGCGCAAACGCGGGTGGAGGCTTTCTCGGCATATTGACAAACGTCCAAAAAATGTTAGGGATCGCGCAAAACGTGATGCCAATGGTGCAGCAATACGGGCCGCTAATCAAAAACCTTCCGGCCATGGTCAGAATATGGAAAGAGCTAAAAACAACCGATCAAGAAGAAAATGGCGCAGAAAAAAACATTCCGGGAAATAAGAAAAAAACATCCTCTTCATCCAAATCCAAAAGGCGGACGGTGCCGAAAACGAAAACAAGCGAAAATAAACGTTCCGCATCGTCAAAAACCCCAAGGCCGTCTACACCAAAGCTCTATATTTAATACGTTATAATCTTTGTATTCGGTCCCTTTCTCCGCTATAATGTTAAAGAAAGGGACAGTCTCCCTTCGCACGCCGGAATTGAGGAGGAACAAATATGGAAGTGATCAAAATTACCCCGCGCGGTTACTGCTATGGGGTTGTTGATGCGATGGTGATCGCAAGAAATGCGGCGTTAGATCCTACGTTGCCAAGACCGATTTATATTCTCGGGATGATCGTTCACAATAAACATGTTACCGACGCGTTTGCCGAGGACGGGATTATTACGCTGGACGGCGAGAACCGGTTGGAGATTCTCGAAAAAATTGACAAAGGAACCGTGATCTTCACCGCGCACGGCGTATCTCCCGAAGTGAAAAAGCGCGCGCGCGAAAAAGGACTTGTCACGATTGATGCCACATGCCCAGATGTGACCAAAACGCATAGCTTAATTCAAGAAAAATTAGCGGACGGTTATGAAATTATATATATCGGCAAAAAAGGACATCCGGAACCAGAAGGAGCAGTCGGCATCGATCCAATCCACATTCATCTTGTCGAAACAGCCGAAGATGTGGAACGCCTGACGATTGAAAGCGACCGCATCATGGTGACAAACCAAACAACGATGAGCCAATGGGACGTTGCCGACATTATGAAAAAAGTAAAAGAAAAATACCCGCATGTTGAAATGCATAAAGAAATTTGCCTAGCAACCCAGCTTCGCCAAGAAGCGGTGGCAGAGCAGGCAAAAGAAGCTGACGTCACGATCGTTGTCGGCGATCCAAGAAGCAATAACTCCAACCGCCTTGCGCAAGTGTCGGAAGAAATCGCCGGCACGAAAGCATATCGCGTTGCCGATGTAACGGAAATCGAGATCGACTGGATTAAAGACGCGAAAAAAGTGGCCGTCACAGCGGGAGCCTCTACCCCGACTCCGATTACGAAAGAAGTCATCGATTTTTTAGAACAGTTTGACCCAAACGATCCAAAAACATGGAAGCGCGAACGGAAAGTACCGCTGCATAAAATTTTACCGAAAGTAAAAGCAAAAAAAGACTAGCAATGATGAAAGAGGCTGGCTCCAAAAGATCTTTTTGGGCCAGCCAATTATTTTATACAAATGTAAATGGATCTGTATGGACGTTGGAAATACAGACGGTTGTTGCAAACTTATGTTTGGCAAACTCGTTTTCTAAAAAGCGGGCAACCCCTTGTTTCATTACTTTCTCGACATTATGCCCCGGATCAACGATATTCAGCCCGAGCATCATAGCATCATGCGCCACATGATAATAAACATCCCCTGTCACATACACATCAGCGCCAGCTAACTTTGCCTGTGCGACATATTTATTTCCGTCTCCGCCAACCACTGCAACTTGTTGCACCACATCTTGCAAATCGCCGACAACGCGCACCGCCGGAACGTCGAGCGCTTTTTTCACATGTTCGGCAAACTCCGCGAGCGTCATTTTTTCAGGCAAACGGCCAATTCTTCCTAATCCAAACGTTTTTCCTTTGTTTTCAAGCGGATAGATGTCATATGCCACTTCTTCGTACGGATGTGCTTTTAACATCGCGGCAATCACCTTGTTTTGCAATGAAGCTGGAACAATCGTCTCGATGCGCACCTCTTCTACTTGCTCAAGCGTCCCTGCTTCCCCGATGAACGGATTCGCTCCTTCCAGCGGCAAAAATGTGCCGATGCCGCGGCCATTAAACGTACAATGGCTATAGTTGCCGATATGGCCTGCCCCTGCGTTGCCGATCGCCTCCCGGACGAGGTCGGCGTGCGTCTCCGGAACATAAACGACCAATTTTTTCAGCGGTTCTTCATATGTTGGAACGAGCACCTCTGCTTGCTCCAATCCTAACGCTTCGGCTAGCCAGTCATTGACTCCTCCATTGGCAATATCTAAATTCGTATGGGCAGCATAAATAGCAATATCATGTTTCAGGCATTTTTCGATCATGCGCCCTTGCGCTTGATCGGTGGCGATCTGTTTTAGCGGACGGTAAAGCGGCGGATGGTGCGCGATAATCAGATCAACGTTTTCCGCTATTGCTTCATCAATAACTTCTTCTAAAACATCCAAGGCGACCATCACTTTTTGGACTGGTTTATTTAATGTGCCAATTTGCAGCCCGATTCTGTCGCCTTCCATCGCCAGCTGTTTCGGGGCAAACCGTTCCAATAATTGAATGATTTCTTGACCGCTTGGAATTTTGTTCACCGCAATGCCTCCTCCACAAGCATGATTTTTTTCTCTAGCTCCCGCTTTTTGGAAATGGCAGATTCTGTTTCCGCCTTTTCGTCTAATTGGCGGACGATCCGCTTCCAATGAGCAAGCTCATTGTTCCATTTTTTCAAAAATGCATCATTTTTTTCTTTTAATAAAAATGGCCCAAGCAATAATTCTGCTTCCATATTTCTATATGGTCTTTTCCCATCGCCTTTTTCCGCAACAAGCACTTCATAAATTTTCCCTTCTTCTTCCAATATGCACTCTGCCATCAATTCCCACTGATGGTCGATCAGCCATTTGCGGACGATATGCGCGCCGACATTTGGCTGCAAAATCAGCCTCTTCACACCGGAAAGCTTATCTTTTCCAGCCTCCAAAATATTGGCAATCAATGTGCCGCCCATGCCAGCAATCGTAATGCAGTCCACTTCCCCTGGCTGAATTACTTCTAAGCCATCGCCTTTTCGCACAGAAATAACGTCTTGCAGCCCGGTCCTTTCCACTTGTAGCTTGGCGGAACGAAGCGGGCCGTCCGCTACTTCACCGGCCACCGCTTTCGTTATATACCCATGCAAATATGCGTAGCACGGCAAATACGCGTGATCCGAACCAATGTCAGCCAGCGTCGCCCCTTTTGGAATAAAAGAAGCGACCGTTTCCAGGCGTTTGGACAGACGAAATTCATTCATTTTGCTGTTTCACATCCTTTAGTCTTCTGTATATTGTATCACAAACAAAAAATCCCTTCACCTAAGGCAAAGGGATTTTTTGTTTTATTTCAGCTCAGAAAGCCATTTTGCCATTTCATCCAGTTTATCTGACGGAACAAGACCAGGAGGCATGCTGCCTCGACCGTTTTGGAGCACGTTTTTAATTTCGTCAGGCGAAAGCCGATCGCCAACTCCTTTTAGCGCCGGGCCAACCCCACCTTCATAATTTTGCCCATGACAGCTGCTGCAAGTTTGTTGATAAAATTGTTCCGGATTTGCCGCGGCAGCCTGCTCGGTTTTTTCGCCGCCTTTTTTCTCTTTTGCCAGCTCTTTTGCGTCGCCAAGCCCCTTAAATGAAAGACCAATAGTAAGACCGATTCCAAACACCATAATGATGAAAAATGGGATTAGCGGGTTTCGATTCATTTTTTTACCTCCCCTCATGCATGACCATTGTTCGGAAAATGTAACCGCTACAAACAATTTTATTTTACTGTAAATTATCGCAAAGGAAAAGCCCTAATCTTATATCTGTCATAAAATTGCCGACGCAAAATAAAGTCAAAATAGAAGAAAGACAGCTAAAATTCCTATTCCAATCACGCCTGATATCAACAAATAAAGAAAGCGAAACCGTTTCCCTATCCATATCCATACGAAACAGTTCATAAAAACAATTGCTGCGGTCACCGCTTTTTGCTTTGGAAAATAATATTCGCCAATTTCAATTGAAGCGATGAGAAAAATGAGCGCACCGCTAATCAGCGGGATATGGATGATATTTCCTTTTCCCTTCCACATCCACGCCGCTACCGTACATATAGAGAAAAAAAGACATAAAAGGAGCATTTGCAAAACGAATGACAATTCAGTAAAATAAATGACAAGAACACTCGCTGGCAACAATAGACAAATCAATGCCACTAAAAGGAAACGGATCATTCCCCAGTGGCGAATTCGCACAATGTCACTTGGGCGCTTTTTATATTCGCCCTCTGTATATAATGCCAGCAAATAATCGCAATATTGTTCTGGAAGGAGGCGAGAACGCTTCCAATATTCAATTTCCCGCACAATGATTTCACGTCTGCGTTCGTCCATGCTCATCCGCCTTTCGAAAAGAAAAAAAGAAAAAATAGTTTACTTCTCAGGGACATGAAGAAGTAAACTATTGGAAAAGATTACTCTAAAAAGTCTTTCAGCCGTTTGCTGCGGCTTGGATGGCGCAACTTGCGGAGCGCTTTCGCTTCAATTTGCCGGATGCGTTCGCGGGTAACCCCAAACACTTTTCCGACTTCTTCGAGCGTCCGCGTACGGCCGTCATCTAGTCCAAAACGCAAGCGAAGCACGTTCTCTTCGCGGTCCGTCAGCGTGTCCAGCACATCTTCCAGCTGCTCTTTTAGCAGTTCGTACGCCGCGTGCTCAGATGGCGACGTCGCTTCTTGGTCTTCAATGAAATCGCCTAAATGTGAATCGTCTTCTTCGCCAATCGGCGTTTCAAGTGATACTGGTTCTTGGGCAATCTTTAAAATTTCGCGCACTTTTTCCGGAGTTAAATCCATTTCTTCCGCGATTTCTTCTGGAGTTGGTTCGCGGCCAAGATCTTGAAGCAATTGACGTTGCACGCGGATAAGTTTGTTAATTGTTTCCACCATATGCACCGGTATGCGGATCGTACGGGCTTGGTCGGCAATCGCCCGCGTTATCGCTTGACGAATCCACCATGTCGCATATGTGCTGAATTTGTATCCTTTGCGGTAGTCGAACTTTTCGACCGCTTTAATCAGACCCATATTTCCTTCTTGGATTAAGTCCAGAAACAGCATGCCGCGACCGACATAACGTTTGGCGATGCTAACGACAAGGCGAAGGTTTGCTTCCGTTAAACGGCGTTTCGCTTCTTCGTCACCTTGCTCGATTCGTTTTGCCAGTTCAATTTCTTCTTCGGCAGACAATAGCGGAACGCGACCAATTTCTTTTAAATACATGCGCACAGGATCGTTAATTTTCACACCAGGTGGAACCGACAGATCATTTAAGTCAAATTCTTCTTTTGCTAAGTCGTCGATATCCGGATCATGCTCTAAATCAGATTCTAAATCAGATTCACTAATGACTTCAATTCCTTGGTCCGTTAAGTATTCGTAAAATTCGTCCATTTGGTCTGAATCAAGATCAAACGCGGATAAACGTTCGGCAATTTCTTCATATGTCAAAATGCCGCGCTTTTTGCCGAGCTCTGTTAGTTGTTCTTTCGCCTGTTCAAGCGTTGCATCTGCATCGATTTGTTTTGCACGAGCTGGTTTTTCAGCCATTTCACTACCTCCTTTTTAAACTAATAACATCATATTACGAAGATAACATTTTTTTCATTTCAATAATTTCTTTCGCGATGCGCGCGGCAGTCAAAAAGTCTTTTTTTCGTTCCGCTTCCATTTTTTCTTGTTCTTTTTCTTTTAGCATTAACCATTTTGGATAATTCAACACATGTCTCATGTAATCATTCAGTTCCTGATTGGAAACTTCGTCATTGATCAACAACAGCGACAGCTCTGTTACAAGAGGTTTTAAATCGTCAGGAAGGCGTGAAAGCAACAAACTGACGTCCGGATCGTTTCCTTCTTCGTAAAACGCGTAAATATAAGCAGCAATCGCCCGGTGCTCTTCGAGATTAAAGTTGCCTGCGATCTTTTCCTGGACTACCATCGCTACATCGCGGCTTTGCAGCATATGAGCAAGCAACATTCGCTCCGCATTTTGAAATGCGGGAAGAAGTTTCTTCTGCAGCAGCGGTTTCGGTGTTTCTTCCCGGTCTATATGATGAGAATGTTTGACAGTGCCTTTATAGCGGTTTAACTGCTCATGCAAGGCGGACAGTGACAGGGAAAACTCGTCGGCCAGCTGCCGTAAATAGTAATCCCACTCAATGGGGTTCGGCAGCTTGCTGATTTCGCGAAGCACTTCTTCAATATAACGGATTTTATCATTTTCGTCTTGCAAGTTTTTTCCTTTGCGAAAATACATCATTTTAAACGCCATCAACGAGCTGCCCGCATCAATAATATCCCGACGGAACCGATCCGGACCATATTTTCTTATATATTCATCAGGATCAAGGCCATCAGGAATTGTTGCAATTTTCACATGGCATCCTGCTTCTGTCAGCACCTCCGCTGCGCGAAATGTTGCTTCGATTCCTGACGCATCGCCATCGTAGCAAATGATGACAGTATCGACATTGCGCCGGAGAATGCGCGCATGCTCTTCCGTTAGAGCCGTGCCCATCGTTGCGACAGAATGGGCAACGCCTGCTTGCACCGCGGAAATAACGTCAGCAAATCCTTCCAACAAAATAACCTCTTGATGTTTTCGTATATGTAAACGAGCTTGATGAAAGTTGTACAAAATTTTTCCTTTATGGAAAATGGCCGTTTCCGGGCTGTTTAAGTATTTTGGCTGGCCTTCTCCTAAAAGCCTTCCGGAAAAGCCGACAGTGTCTCCATGATGATTAAGAATCGGGAACATAATCCGATGGCGGAAACGATCAAAATAGTCCCCATTTTCTTTTCGAATGATCAGTCCAGCTTTTTCCATTAGCTCAAGCGAAAAACCGCGCCCTGACAAAAGTTTGACTGCAAAGTCCCACGAGTTCGGCGCATAACCGATTTCAAACTGATCAATGATTTCTCGCGTCCATCCTCGAGCTTGTAAATAATCAAGAGCTTCTTGGCCTTCATTTGTATTTACAAGCAAATGATGGTAAAATTTTTTCAAGAGTTCATGCGCTTCCACCATCATTTTTGTTTCGCCTGTATTGGTACGGCTTTTATCTGCATCGTCTAGCTGCAAATGGGACAAATCGATGTTCGCCTTAACTGCCAGCCGTTTTACTGCCTCAAGAAAGGAAATGCCTTCGATATCCATAAGAAACGAAAATACATTTCCGCCGGCACCACAGCCGAAACAATGGAAAATTTGCTTTTCTGGGGAAACAGAAAACGACGGCGTCTTCTCCCCGTGAAACGGGCATAACCCAAAGTAGTTGCGTCCTTGTTTTTTTAATTGGACATAATCGCTAATGACATCGACGATATCAACGGTACGGCGAATCGTTTCAATCGTTTCTTCGGGAATACGGTATCCCATATGAACAACTCCGTATCTTATTATTCTCGGCCTATGTCTATTTTCCTGCGAGTTTCGACAAAATTTTTTCGAAATTTTGCAGAAAGGCACGACGATCCTGATCAGAAAACCGCTTCATTCCCTTCCGGTACACACCTTGCCTCCGCTGTTTCGCTTCAAGATAGCGGAAGTAGAGGAGATCATCCATTCCTCCATCTTCATACACCTTCCCGCGCGGAGAAATAACATAAACACCGCGGCTAACAAGCATGCTTGCTAATCCGATATCTTGGGTAACAACAACATCTCCCTTCGCCGCATGGTTCAAAATGTATAAATCGACCGCTTCCTTTTCTGTGTCCACATATACCCATTCCATTTTCTGCAAAGGAGAGAAATGGTTGTATGAAGAAACAAACACGCTTGGTATATTATATTTGCAAGCAAGCGAGAAAATTTCATCTTTTATCGGGCAAGCATCGGCATCGACAAAAACGATCGGCCTCAATGTTCAGATCTGACTGCTCTCATCATAGTGCCAGCCGCGCTCAAGTGCAAAGTCCGTTCAGCAATCAGATTCGCACCTCCTAATTATTCTACACCGTTCTTGAAAATCCTTCTTTTTTCTCTTAGTAGAAAACGGATTTTGTCGAAAAGAAAATTCTTTTTCCCCTTGACAATTGGCTATAAATAGTTTACTCGTTCTCTTTCCACTCTAAACCTGCCTTGTTCATTTTTCTCGCAATTTTTTATTATAATATAAATGATAAAAATGCGCTATAAAAAAGTAATAGCACATCACATCATCGTGAATGTGCTATATTTTTCTTTTTCTCATAATAATGCTCGCCGTTTCTTCAACCGCCTTATTCGTCACATCGATAACGTCACAGCCGATTTTTTTCACTATCTCCTCAAAATAAGCAAGCTCTTCTTTAATGCGATCCATATTCGCATAAATGGCTTGGTCGTTTAAGCCGAGTGATTTTAGGCGCTCGCGGCGAATCGAAAGCAATTTTTCCGGGCTGATTTTTAATCCGAAACATTTTTCCCGAGGCACTTTAAAAAGTTGTTCTGGCGGTTCGACTTCCGGCACGATCGGCACGTTTGCCACCTTTAACCGCTTATGCGCCAAATATTGCGATAACGGTGTTTTCGAAGTGCGCGATACGCCTATTAAAACGATGTCGGCGCGCAAAATTCCCCGCGGGTCCCGTCCATCATCATATTTCACTGCAAATTCAATCGCTTCAATCTTCTTAAAATAATCCTCATCAAGCACGCGCACTTGCCCCGGCTCATATCGCGGCGTCAGTTTGAATAAATCGCTCATTGTTTCAATAAGCGGTCCAATAATATCATACGCCGCTACTCCTTCACGCGCAGCCTCTTCAATCAGAAATTGACGCATTTCCGGGACAACAAGCGTAAACGCAATAATTCCTTGGTTCATTTTTGCTAATGCAACGACTTCCGCAAGAGTCGACTTATCTTCCACATATGGAACGCGTTTTAATTGAATATGTGAACTGTAAAACTGGCTCGCTGCTGCTTTCACCACAAGTTCCGCCGTTTCCCCACCTGAATCGGAAACAACATAAACAAGGCGTTGATTCATCTTTCTCCTCCTTTTTTTCTATAACAAATCGTCTTTCGCTAGCGCGACGAACGCCTTTGTCATATTTGTTTTCGTTATTCGGCCAATGACCTCGTATCCCTTCTCTGTCTTCCGCACTACCGGCATCGCATCAATCTGCTTTTCAATTAACCGCTCCGCTACCTCAATAAGCGGATCATCTTTATAACAAACAGCTACATTCGGCATTCTTGTCATAATAATATTGACAGGAATCGTCGTTAACTCTTGTTTGCCAATGCTTGCGCGCAATAAATCTTTTCTGGATAACACGCCAGCCAGAAGCGCTTCGTCATCAACGACAAACAGCGTGCCGACATCTTCAAGAAACATGGTGACAATCGCATCATATACACTAACATTTTCGTTGACAACAACTGGAATTGATTGGTAATCTTCTACTTTTATCTTTTTTATTTTATCAGCAAGCAGCTGAGAACCGGTTTTCCCTGTATAAAAATATCCCACCCGGGGCCGCGCTTCCAAATATCCGGCCATCGTTAATATCGCTAAGTCCGGACGCAATGTCGCTCTTGTTAAATTCAATTTTTCCGCAATGCTCTCCCCCGTAATCGGGCCATGATCTTTGACGATTTGCAAAATTTGCTCTTGGCGTTTATTCAGTTCGATTGTTGCTCACCACCTTACTGAAAGCTATAACACGCTATCGTCTTCTAAATTTATTATACTATACTCCTGTTTTTCAGCAGGAAATTTTGCCTTCCGAAAATGACGGCATCGCATCTTTTTTCGTCAGCCGTTCCCGCTTTCGCTTTCTGCCTGATGTTTGCGGGAGCCGCTGACCTTTTTTAGTTCATCAATTTGCATTAAAAACCGTTTTGTTTTTAACGATAGCCCTGAGTACTCATCGTAGTAAGAGGAAAGAACCGAGCGAAGCTCTTTTTTTGTTTCCTCTTTGACCGAAATCGCACCAAGCCTTGATAAATCCATATAGTAAAACAAACGCAATAATCTCACGGCGGCTGCAGAAAGCGGAATTCGGTGCGGATCGTATTGCTCGCAACGATGGCAAAGAAATCCAGCCTCTTTGATTGAAAAGGAAAACTTTCCTTCTGTCCGGCCGCATATGGCGCAATAATCCAACTTAGGCGGAATGCCCATTACGGACAACATTTTCGTTTCATAAATGCTAGCGAGGATTTCTAAATCGCGGCCCTCATTCATATATTGTAACGTCTGCAAAAGCAGTTCAAACAAATACGGATTGCGCTGTTGTTCTTCCGTTATTTTATCAGTCAGTTCCACGATATAAGACGCATATGCCGCTGTGAAAATATCTTCACGGGTCGCCCGCATTGAATCAATAATATCGCCTTGCTGCAAAACACCGACACCGCGGCTTCTTTGAATTAAGTAGTAACCGTATGTAAACAGTTGGGTAACGGCAGAAAGGCGGCTGCTCGGCTTTTTTGCTCCGCGCGCCATCGCAGCCACCTTTCCCCATTCCCTCGTAAAGAATGTGACGATTTTATTTGTTTCGCCATAATCAGTTGCGCGAATAACAATCGCTTCACATTTTTCAAACAATCGCATCACCACCGACCATCAAACGCTGATCAAAACACAGGTTGATCGACTTCTTTTCGTTCCGCCACTTGTTCGTCGCTACTAGGTTGTTGTTCTCTTTCCAGCTCTTTGAAAAGAAGATATGTGTCGATGTTGCCGGTCTGACTGAACAGCTTCCATGTAAATTCAATCATGGAACCACACCTCTTTCCGCCTGTAGCGTTGCTTATTTTCCCGTCTAGATATAGATTGACCCCGCCGTGAAACGTTTATGTGGTATAAAATTTTCTAATTAATACTCTTCTTCTCTAAACCCAAAATCACGCAACTGTGCCAGCCGGTTGCGCCAATCTTTTTGCACTTTCACCCATAATTCCAAAAATACTTTCGAGCCAAGAAGCGCTTCAATATCGACACGCGCCCGCTGGCCGATCTCTTTTAACATTCGGCCTTGTTTTCCGATAATGATCCCTTTTTGCGAATCCCGCTCCACAATAATGACGGCACCGACATACACTGTGTCGCTGTCTTCACGCCGCTCAATCGTTTCCACCACGACGGCAATGGAATGCGGGACTTCTTCGCGCGTCAAATGAAGCGCTTTCTCGCGAATTAACTCCGCAATGATAAACCGTTCCGGATGGTCAGTCACTTGATCAGGCGGATAATATTGCGGACCTTCCGGTAAATATTTTTTGATTTGTTCCACCAATGTTTCGATATTGTTCCCTTGCAGCGCAGAAATCGGGATGATTTCCGCAAACGGGTAAAGTTCTTTATACCTGTCAATCAACGGCAATAAATCGTTCGGATGAACAAGATCGATTTTATTGATGACTAAAAACACCGGCGTATTTACTTCTTTCAGCCGTTCAATAATATACGCGTCACCGCGCCCAAATCCTTCTTCGGCGTTAATCATAAATAAAATAAGATCGACTTCTTTTAATGCGTTTAGCGCCACTTTCATCATAAAATCGCCAAGCTTATGTTTCGGCTTATGCATTCCTGGCGTATCGATAAAGATGATTTGCGCGTCATCTGTTGTGTAAACACCTTGAATTTTATTGCGCGTCGTTTGCGGCTTATCGCTCATAATCGCGATTTTTTGGCCAATGACGCGGTTTAAAAATGTTGATTTTCCAACGTTTGGTCTGCCAACAATGGAAACGAATCCTGATTTGTATCCTTCCTTATTCATGCAAATCCTCCGCTGAAAATGCTTTTGGTAATAGTTCTTTCACTGTTAGTTCAGCAATATCACCGTTTAAATTTGCCAATATTATTTTCATATCACTTGGACACAGCTCAAAAATGACCTGGCGACATGCACCGCAAGGCGGTACCGGGCGGGGCGTGTCAGCGATCACAGCAAGTGCGGCAAATTCTTTATCCCCTTCCGAATACGCCTTAAAAAGCGCCGTCCGTTCCGCGCAATTACACATGCTGTAAGCGGCGTTTTCAATATTGCAGCCGCGGTACACTTTCCCGTCTTTTGTTAATAAAGCAGCGCCAACTTTAAATTGCGAATAAGGGGCATAAGCGTATTCTCTCGCTTTTTTCGCCTCTTCGATCAGTTCATTTGTTTTCAACGTTTTTCTTCCTTTCTCGCCAGAGGTGCAATAAGCCCCCTTTTTTATTTTACAAAAAATCTTTGTAAATTTCATCTTTCTTCTTTAAAATATGACAGAAAAATAAGAATTTTTTTGCTTATTTGTTACAGGAGATATGGCAGAAAGATAATAATTCCAACAACAACCGCAACTACTGCAGCGATCAAGACGGCGCCTGCGGCGATATCTTTCGCCGCTTTTGCTAAAGGATGTGAATCTGTCGTCACTAAATCAACGGCACGTTCAATCGCCGTATTTACTAGTTCCAGCGTAATGACACTTCCGATCGTCAGCAAAAGAATAAGCCATTCCAGCTTGGAAATGTGAAGGATTGCCGCGACAACCAGCGCAATAACAGCCAATGCGATATGGATGCGCATATGCGTTTCTTCTCTCACCGCTGCGACAATTCCCGCCCATGCGCAAGCAAATCGTTTTCTTTCCTTTCTCCAATCCATATTTTATCTCGTCAGCCCATATCGTTCTAGAATATCTTTTTGTTTGGAAAACATGATTTTTTCTTCTTCTTCTGTTTTATGATCATATCCTAGCAAATGCAAAAAACCGTGCACTGCCAAAAAGCCAAGCTCGCGCATAAACGAATGTCCATACTCTTCCGCTTGTTCTTTCGCCTTTGGAATCGAAATAATAATATCGCCAAGCAACAGAGGGGCGTCCGCACCGACAATTTCGATCTCTCCCTCTCCCTTTTCCTCGAGAGCGAAAGAGATGACATCTGTCGGTTGGTCTTTGCCCCGATAGTCGCGATTGATGATGCGGATTCGCTCATTATCCACAAAAGAAACGCCTACTTCCGCTCCATCCGGAACATGTTCGGTTTCTGCCGCATAGTTAAGCAGCCGTTCGATCATCTCCATTTGTTCTTTTGTCACTTCATTTGTCTCATCGATAAAGTCAATGTTGAGAATCATGCGTGCCTCACCTTTTCTTTTCGAATCTCTGGATATTCAATTCGCGAATGGAAAACGCCATTTAACGTTTCACAAAGCGATGTCGCCACCGTTTCCAGCTCTTTTAACGTGATATCACACTCGTTCAATTGATTGTCTTGCAACCGTTCGGCAATAATGCCGCGAACAATTTTTTCAATTTTCTCCTGAGACGGATTCGAAAGCGACCGCACCACCGCTTCCACGCTATCAGCGATGCTAACGATCGCTGCCTCTTTCGTTTGCGGCTTTGGCCCTGGATAGCGGAATTCTTCCTCGGGCACATAGTCCATCTGCTCAAGCGCTTTATGATAAAAATATTTCAGCAATGTCGTGCCATGATGCTGCTCAGCAATGTCGATAATTTCTTTCGGCATGCGATGCTTTTTTAAAATAGCAACCCCATCAGATACGTGAGCAAGAATAATATTTTTGCTTAACTGCGGCGATAAGTGGTCATGCGGATTGCTGCCTATTTGATTTTCAATAAAATAGCGGGGGCGCTTTGTTTTCCCGATATCATGGTAATAGCAAGCAACACGCGCTAATAAACCGTTGGCGCCAATCGCTTCGCAAGCAGCCTCTGCTAAATTGGCTACCATGATGCTGTGATGGTATGTTCCGGGAGCTTCCGTTAAAATTTTACGAAGCAATGGATGGTTTGGATTCGATAATTCAATTAATTTCATCGATGACAAAATGCCAAAGCTCGCTTCCAAAACCGGCAAAAGCCCGATTGTCAAAATCGCTGAAAAAATGCCGGAAGCAACTGCCATCAGCAAAAACATGCCGGTTTCTGCTAACGAATAATGCCCGTTTTTCAGCAAGTTTAACGCGAGCATAACAACAACGTTAATGAAAGCGACAAATACCCCTGCCTGCCAGATTTTTGCTTTTCGCAGCTGCTTATGTAAGAAGAAACTTCCCGCCAGTCCGCTTGTTACTAAATAAACTGCCAACGAAACTTGCATCGTGCCATTCGTGCCAAATTCCTCGTTAAACATTAAGCTGCCGCATACAGCAAAAAGAATGCTTGTAATAATCGCCATCCGTTCCCCGATGAAAATACGGACGAGCATGGTGCCGAAAGCAACCGGCACAAGATAGCCGGCGGAAAACGCATCGCTCTCCGGGATGAGGCGAAGCAGTTCCATCACAAGGATCATGATCGTAAAAATGGTCGCATATACAAACAAGTTCATGTTCGTTTTCTCTCGCCCAAAGTAGTAAACAACAGGCGATAACAATAATAACACGAAAAGAAAAAGACCGATAAGCGGTTGAAAAGAACGCTCGTTTTCCAACAAGCCGACAAGCTGAAGCTGACGATAAATTTCATTAGTAATAAATTGCCCCTCTTCAACGATAATTTGCCCTTGCAAAATTTTTACCGGTTTTACTTCATCCATCGCCTGTCTCCGTTTTTCTTCCGTCGCGGCGCGATCGTAAATCACATTCGGAATGATTGCCTGCTTCGTCAACTTGATAACAATTTTTTCTAACGACGGCGGAAGAATGATATACTTCAGTTCATCTTGCACTTTTGCCCTTGCCTTCTCCAATTCTGATTTCGTGATGCGCTCCGCCATAATAGAATGAACAGACGTTACCGCCGCTTCTTTCGCTGTGTTTATATCTTCTGGATCAGCTTGAAGCAGCTTTTCCCATTCGCTTTCGGACAAATAGGAAAACCATTCCTGCGGCAACCGCTCCTTCAGCTTATCGACCATTTCCGCTTGTTCCTTATTTTTTCCTTTGGCTTCATCCTGAATTTCAACGATGGTAGTAAATAGCGATGAAATTAAATCGACGCGGTTTTCCGCATATTCCTTTTTTAATGTGTAAACATCCGCCACTTTATTGGCGGCCTCTTTTTTAAGTTTTTCTGTCGTTTCCTTGTCTTCAATGGTAATCGGGGAGCGAATCGTTTCTGTCGCAATATCAAATAAACGCAATTCATACTGGCGCGGTTTTACTTGAACATATAACGCCGCGAATAAAAACAGGCCTAAAAACAAAAACAAAAGATAACGGACGAAACGGACGTGATTAATACGTTCTAGAAAAAAGCGAATCCTCTCCACCGGTTTTCCCCTCGCTTTAAAGAAAAGACCCTTTCAAAAAGCGGGTCTTCTCTACATGCCAGCCTCTTCGTATGCTTGAATAATTTTCGCCACGAGCGGATGGCGCACGACATCCGTTTGCTCTAAAAAAACAAAGGAAACGCCACTGACCGCTCCTAATATTTCTTTTGCCACAGCAAGTCCCGATTTCACTCCTTTTGGCAAATCGACTTGCGAAATATCACCGGTAATGACCATTTTCGAACCAAAGCCTAATCTTGTTAAAAACATTTTCATCTGTGCCGGTGTCGTATTTTGCGCTTCATCTAAAATGACGAAAGCATCTTCAAGCGTTCTCCCCCGCATATACGCCAGCGGCGCAATTTCGATCGTCCCTCTCTCAATTAACCGCTGCGTATGGTCCACTCCCAATACATCGTGCAGCGCATCGTAAAGAGGACGCAAGTAAGGGTCGACTTTCTCTTTTAAATCTCCCGGCAAAAATCCTAAACTTTCTCCTGCTTCCACTGCCGGGCGGGTCAAAATAATGCGCTTCACCTGCCCGCTTTTCAAGGCGCGGACCGCCATCACCACCGCCAAATACGTTTTTCCTGTGCCGGCAGGCCCAATTCCGAAAACAAGGTCATGCTGTTTAATAGCTGTGACGTAATGGCGCTGCCCCAATGTTTTTACGCGTATCGATTTTCCTTTAGCATTTTTTGTGATTTCTTCCTCATATAAACTAATCAAATAGTCGAGCGTCCCTTGTTTCGCCAATTGAATCGCATAGATCACATCCCGTTCACTTATGGCAATACCTTTCCGGATAAGGATCAGCAAATGGCGCAACAAGTCATCCACAAGCTGCACTTGTACCGGGGTGCCAGAAACGCTCACCGATTCTCCTCTTGTTACGATGGAAACTCCCAGCTCTTGTTCCATCCGTTTTAAGTGGGCATCATGAATACCGAAAAGCGCAATTGCTTCATTTGCGTTTTCCAATTGCTGACTGATGGTTACAAACTCTTCCGACATCCTCAATCTCCTTGAACTATTGGTGTGGTATCGCGATGTTTTCAATCACTTGGTAATGCAACTCTACCCTTACTTTACCATTCTCTTTCGCTTGATGCAAAACTTTTTCTCCTTTAATCATAGCATCTTCCGGCAATTTTGCCTTTAATTCTTTACGGGCAAGTTCCTTTGCTTTTGCAAGCGCTTCTGCCCATGTATAACTGCGCTTTGCTTCTTGCGTTTCCCGAAAAACGACACGTTCATAATAAATAGGCAAGTCCCATTTCCAAAAGCGGAACGGTCTTTTCAGCCGGTCTATTTCATAATGGCGAAACGCTGGTTTTTGAAACCCCCATATTGGAAGCGAAATATTTTTCACCGCTATATAATGTTTTTCCATGTATTTTCCCGTTAATACCTGAAACGTTGCCTCCAGCGGCAGGACAACGGTAGACTTGTACCATGTTTCGCCCAAAATTTTCCCCCGCGCCAGCTGCTCTTCCTTTTCGATAATGCCTGACACTAATAACTGCCCTTTCGTCACATGATCGTTGATCGAAACAAGCGGCTGGCCTTTTTCCACAAACATATCCGTAATGACCGCCTCTTTTTTTGCTACTAAATAGCGGCCGCCGGTTTTTTTTGTCTCTTTTGGTTCATTTTTCTCCACTACTTGGAAATAAAACGTCGTCCCTCTGAGTTCCACGCCGATCCATGTAATGGTGTTAATGCGATCGATTAATTTTTTCTGAATCGTTTCTGGATCATCAATGAAAAATTGCAATGCGCCTTTTTCGACTCCCATTTGTTTTAACTCTTTCAATATGCGGTATTCCGTCTCCGGTTTAGCCCCTTTAATATCGATCCCCCAAATCATATTGGAAAGCACAAAAACGATCGCCAAGAAGAAGCAGATGCCGAGGAAAACGCCAAAATTTGTTAGCATGTTTTTGCAAAAAAACGGGAATCCCGCCTTTTCCACAAAATAAAGTTTACAATCGCTTTTTCGGGCGACAACACGCAGCCGCCTGACATCTTTTAATAAAATAAAAAACGTCGCAATATGGTCACCATGCTTTTTTACATTCCAAACCGCAATATCGTTGCGTACACATGCGTTAATTAACCGTTCCACGCCTTTCCCTTGCGCTTTCACCCTTACGCTGCCTGCCAGCAAGTTCATCCATTGGTTCTTCATCCTGTTTCCTCCTTCCGTTCCCCTGTTCCCATCATCGGTTGCAAGCTGTTAAGCTTACTCATCTATATAAATGACTTGGCTTATTTTTCCTTCGAGCAAAATTTCTTCTGGCAAAATAGTTTTTATGACAAATTGTTCACCGCGGACAAGAAGCTGTCCTTGCTTTAAAAGCAGGCGGAGTTCTTTGTCGCTAAATGTTAGCAGTCCGCGATGATTTTCGACATAAATATGTATTTGCCCAACCATCGTAATGCGGGGAAGGTCCATGATAATATCAGCGGGAAGCTCCAATTTGTCTGTCAGCCATCTTCTCATATGCTGCCGCCATTTTTTCACCATAAAAGAACCCCCTTTCATCTCATACATATGAGATGAAAAAGGGGGTTAGCACTAATTGTTGTTTCGGCCGGCAAAAACAAAGGGTGCCCGCTTTCGCGGAGCACCCGATTCCGTTATTGTGAAAGTTGTTGTTGAACAAGCTTGTTGACGAGAGAGCCATCCGCTTTTCCTTTTACCTTTGGCATGATCGCTCCCATTACTTTGCCCATATCCGCTTTTGAAGAAGCGCCTACTTCCGCAATTGTCTGCTTGACAATTTCCAAAAGCTCTTCTTCCGTCAATTGCTTTGGCATATATAATTGAACGATTTCAATTTCCGCCTTTGCTTTTTCAACAAGGTCTGTACGACCAGCATTTTCGAATTCTTGGAGGGAGTCTTTACGCTGCTTTAATTCGCGAGAAAGAACGGTTAGCTCTTCGTCTTCCGATAATTGGCTTTTGCCAAGTTTAATCGCCTCGTTTTGCAACGCCGCTTTTAACATTCGAAGGACGGAGAGTTTATCTTTTTCTTTGTTTTTCATCGCCTGCTTCATATCGTCATTTAAACGATCAAGAAGACCCATATATACACCCTCTTTTAATGCTTGCGCTTTCTAGCCGCTTCAGATTTTTTCTTCCGTCTGACGCTTGGCTTTTCATAAAATTCGCGCTTTCTGATTTCTTGCAATGTACCTGTTTTCGAAACGGCACGTTTGAAGCGACGAAGAGCGTCATCAATGGATTCGTTTTTGCGAACGATTGTTTTTGACATCCTGCTTCCCTCCCTCCGAGCAACAACCATTTCATTTATTACTATATGTGTACTTGACAATTATAATATATGCTTACACGGCAGGTCAATAAAAAAACTTGTCATTGTTCTTCCCGCCCCCCCATACAAATTAAGATGAAAGGGGGAAGGACAAGTGGTGCAATTGCTTATTTTATTTTCCATCTATACCGTTATTTTCCTCACCGGCATGTTTATGATGAAGTCAGGACTTTATGCTTTATCAGGCCACCGCTTGCAACAGTGGCTGCTGCGTTTTACCAGTACCCCTTTGCAAGGATTTTTTACCGGGACGGTTGTTACGGCGCTTTTACAAAGCAGCTCCGCGGTGATGGTCATTACCGTCGGGCTCGTCTCCACCGGCTATCTTACCTTCCGGCAATCGATCGGCGTTATTTTAGGAAGCAACATCGGCTCCACGATCACCACCGAAATAATTACTCTTGACGTCGGGGACAGCGTGATTCCGATGCTTTTTATTGGAGCGGCTCTCGTCTGTTTCGGTTATTACCGCCCCGCTTACGGCACCGGCATGATTGTTGTCGGGCTCGCCTCTTTATTTTTCGCGATGAAAGGGTTTGGCCAGCTCGCAAAGCCGCTGTCTTCATATCCGATTGTGGATGAATGGCTGCAAAAAACAAACCTTTCTCCTTTAAGCGGAATCATGATCGGCGTAATCCTCACAGCCATTATTCATTCAAGCGCAGCAACGATCGGCATTGCGATGGGGTTTTTGAATGAACATATTCTCACGCTTCCGGCCGGCATCGCGATTTTGCTTGGCGCGAACATTGGCACATGCATCACCGGCCTTTTAGCAAGCGTCGGTTCGGCGTATGAAGCGAAATTAACCGCTTATACCCATTTATGGTTTAATGTCGTCGGGGTTATTCTTTTTTCCTTTTTTATCGATCCGCTTGCTTCCGTTGCCGCAAAGCTTAATCCTTCCCCAGACGTCCAATTAGCCCATGTCAGCGTGCTATTTAACGTCATTTGCTCCGTCGCTGCGCTGCCTTTTGTCCGGTGGATCGAATCCGCGATATTATTTTTTCATGGCAAACGTCCTTAATAATCGGAAGCGGCCGTTTTTCCCGCAACGATCGCGGCGCCGGAACTTGTCCCGATGCGCGTCGCTCCCGCTTCGACCATTGCCATTGCGCTTTTTATGTCACGAACGCCGCCAGAAGCTTTCACGCCGATGTTTGGCCCGACCGTTTTCCGCATCAGTGCGACATCTTCTGTCGTAGCGCCGCCTGTTGAAAAGCCTGTCGATGTTTTCACATAATCCGATCCCGCTTTCACGGCAAGCTGGCAAGCGCGCACTTTTTCTTCTTCGGTAAGCAGGCATGTTTCAATAATCACTTTCACAAGCGCTTTCCCTTTTGCCGCTTCGACGACGGCGCGAATATCGCGTTCGACAAGGTCATCGTTGCCATCTTTTAGCGCGCCGATGTTAATTACCATATCGACTTCTGTCGCACCATTTTCAATCGCATTTTTCGTTTCAAACGCTTTCGTTTCTGGAGTATTCGCTCCGAGCGGAAAGCCGATCACCGTGCATACTTTTACGTCCGTGTCTTTTAACAACTCGGCAGCGGTAGCCACCCATGTCGGATTGACGCAAACGGAAGCGAAGCCGTATTGTTTTGCCTCTTCGCACAGCTTCACGATTTGCGCTTTTGTTGTATCCGCTTTCAGCAGCGTATGGTCAATCATTTTTGCAATATTATTTTCCATTACGGCAAATCTCCTTTCTCTTTTGGCAATATAGAAGTCTGACATCTATCATCATACCACGATTTTAACAGAAAAACTAGTTTACAAAAATTTTTTACCGTAAACTAGAAAAACCCAGCTGCTATGCTGGGTTATGAGCTTAATTTTACGGATTGCGGGATGTCATCAGCAACAACGCGGACAAATTCCCCTTCATTATACGGATATCCGGCTTTTGTAATTTTCACTTTCACGATCTCTCCAACCATTTCCTCTGTAGCCGGGAATCTCACTTTCAAATAGTTGTCCGTATATCCGATGTACAACCCGCTTTCCAAGTTTTCTTTATCCCGCTCTTCTGGTATGACCTCGAGCACTTGCCCTTCAAACTGCGAAGCGTATTCTTTTGCGAGCTGATCGGACAGCGCAATTAAGCGGCGGACGCGATCGTGTTTTACGTCCTCATCCACTTGATTTGGCATGCGTGCAGCTGGCGTACCCGTCCGTTTCGAGTACGGGAAAACGTGAAGTTCGGAAAAACGCTGTTCACGCACAAAGTTGTATGTCTCCATAAATTCTTCTTCCGTTTCGCCCGGAAAACCAACGATCACGTCTGATGTTATCGCAAGTTCCGGGAAAACTTCGCGCAAACGCGCCAGCCGCTCCGCAAAAAATTCCGTTGTGTATTTGCGGCGCATCCGTTTTAACACCGTATTCGAACCGGATTGAAGCGGGATGTGCAAATGGCGCACAATCTTATCGGAACGGCGGAGCACGTCGATCACTTCATCGGTGATTTGGCTCGCTTCAATTGATGAAATGCGGAGCCGTTTTAAACCGACAACTTGCTCATCCAAATCGCGAAGAAGCGCTGCAAAATTGTAGTCTTTCATATCCGTTCCGTAGCCGCCTGTATGGATGCCTGTCAACACAATTTCTTTATAGCCGGCGTTGACAAGCTGCTGCGCTTGCCGGATGATTTCTTGCGGGTCGCGGGAACGCATTAAGCCGCGCGCCCATGGAATGATGCAAAACGTGCAAAAATTATTGCATCCTTCTTGAATTTTCAGCGAGGCGCGCGTCCGGTCACTAAACTCCGGAACGTCCATTTCTTCAAACACGCGCGTTTTCATAATGTTGTGCACAGCGTTAATCGGCCGGCGTTCGCGCTGAAACTGTTCCACATATTCTAAAATTTTGCCACGGTCTTGCGTGCCGATCACAATATCCACACCCGGAATCGCCATCACTTCTGCCGGAGATGTTTGCGCGTAACATCCTGTCACGCAAACGACAGCGTCTGGATTTCTCCGGATCGCACGGCGTATGACTTGGCGGCTTTTTTTATCGCCTGTGTTCGTCACTGTGCATGTATTGATGACATAAACATCAGCCATGCTGTCAAAATCTTTACGTTCGTAGCCAGCTTTTTTGAACAACTGCCAAATCGCTTCCGTTTCATAATGGTTTACTTTGCATCCAAGCGTATGAAATGCAACTGTTGGCATTTGCTGTCACCTCACTGTAGTTCAAATTGATACGAAGCAGCCGCCAAAAGATAAAGCGGCGCCGTTTCAGTCCGCAAAATCCGCGGCCCAAGGCTGCAGGAAAAAAAGCCATGCTGTTTAAGCAGCTCCACTTCTTCGCCGGAAAATCCGCCTTCCGGGCCAAAAACGGCCAGGAGCGATTGCCCGTGCTTCATCTGCCGCAAAATGGCAGCAAGCGTTCGATGGTTTCCTTGTTTTGCTTCTTCTTCATAAGCAAAAAGCCGGTAATCGGCGATTTTAGCAAATTCCACCAGTTCATCGATCGTCATCGGCGCGTGTATATCAGGAATTTTCCCGCGGTGTGACTGTTCCGCCGCTTCTTTTGCGATCTTTTTCCAACGCTCCAGCTTTTTATTGGCTTTTTTGGCATCCCATTTGACAATAGAGCGAGCCGCCATAAAAGGAATAAACGAAGCAGCACCAAGTTCCGTGCCTTTTTGAATCACCAGCTCCAGTTTATCTCCTTTCGGCAGCCCGTGGGCGATATAAATTTGAACCGGCAGTTCCGTTTGTTCATTTATCCATTCTTCAACACGGACAATTACACGCTCATTGGTAATTTGTTCAATCTGGCAAAGCGCCGTTTTATGGCAAGAGAGAACGCAAATTAATTTGCTTCCTTTTTCCATGCGCATGACGTGAACAATATGGTGGTAATCATCGCCTTGAATAATCAGATGGTCGTTTTCCACTTGGTCGTCTGGAACAAAATACCGTTGCAAAGCGACACCTTCTTTTCATGCTTTTCTTGCAATAAAAGCAATCCAGTCTTCCATCACGAGCGTTTCCTCAATGGTAAATCCCGCTTTTATTAATCCATCTTTTACCTCTTGCTTTTTCGCCTGGATAATTCCCGAAGTAATAAAATATCCGTTATTTTCTAGAAGGCGATAAGCATCGTCGGCAAAACGCAATATAATTTCCGCTAAAATATTGGCAACGATTACGTTTGCTCGTTCTTCAATATGGTCAAGCAAATTATTTTGTGAAACGGTGACAATATGTTGGACTTTATTTAATTTGACATTTAGCCTCGCGCTGTCAACGGCAACCGGATCTAAATCAAGCGCGCGAACTGCTTTGGCGCCAAGCATCGCTGCAGCGATACTCAAAATGCCGGAACCAGTGCCGACATCGATGACCGTATCCCCTGGCTTCACATATTTTTCGAGCGCTTGGATGCACATCACCGTCGTCGGATGTGTCCCTGTGCCAAACGCCATGCCCGGATCCAGTTCAATAATTAACTCATCGCTGGATACTGGTTCATACGTCTCCCATGTCGGAACGATCGTAAATTTTTCTGAAATTTTGACGGGATTATAATATTTTTTCCACGCGGTTGCCCACTCTTCCTCATTCACCTCGCTAATCGTAATTTTATTTTTGCCAATATCAATATCATACAATAATAAATTGTTAATCGCTTGTTTAATCTCTTCCACCGTCTCGCCAAGAAAGCTGTTAACAGGCAAATACGCCTTAATAATGACTCCTTCTTCTGGATAATCATCTGGATTTAATTCATAAACTTCCCCGAACGATGCATCACGTTCCTTTGTTAAATCGTACGGATCCTCGATCACCACTCCGCCAGCGCCTGCTTCATGCAAAATATTCGAAATTGCTTCAACCGCCTCATGCGTCGTATGAATGCTGATTTCTGACCATTTCATAAAATTCATGATTCCCCTTTAAACGCTTTTTTTACTTTTTCAAAAAAGCGGCCGTGTGGTCCTTGATGCATGCTTGAACCGCCTAATTGATCAAATTCGCGCAACAATTGCTTCTGCTTTTCCGTCAGTTTTGTCGGTGTCACAACACGGACAATCACATGCTGGTCGCCATAGCCGTAGCCGCGGACATTCGGCACTCCCTTTCCTTTCAAGCGGAATTTTGTGCCTGTTTGCGTGCCTGCCGGTATTTTCAGTCTCACTTTTCCATGAAGTGTCGGCACTTCAATTTCGTCGCCAAGCGCAGCTTGAGCAAATGTAAGCGGGATTTCACAATAAATGTCGTCGCCATCGCGCTCAAAAAATTCATGCGGCTCTACGTGGAAAACGATATATAAATCTCCCGGAGGCCCGCCGTTAATGCCCGGTTCTCCTTGGCCAGCGACACGTAATTGCTGACCATCATCGATTCCAGCCGGAATTTTCACATGGATTTTTTTCCGCCGTTTTACGCGGCCAGTGCCGCCGCATGTTGTGCATCTTTCCTTAATGTATTGCCCGGTTCCGCCGCAATGTGGGCATGTGCGGCGATTGACGATGCGGCCAAACGGTGTCGATTGCTCTGTGCTGATTTGCCCTGTTCCATGGCAATATGAACATGTTTCTTTTTTCGTGCCTGGCTTAGCTCCTGTGCCATGGCAAGTATTGCATGGTTCTTCCCTTGGAATTTCAATATCCGTTTCTTTGCCGAATACCGCCTCTTCAAACGTCAATGTCATCGTATATTGCAAATCGGCGCCAGCTCTCGGCGCATTTGGATCACGTCGGCGCCCGCCGCCAAAAAAGGTGCTGAAAATATCATCGAAGCCGCTGAAACCGCTGAAACCGCCAAAGTCAAAATCATCGCTGCGAAACCCGCCGAAACCTTGGTTCGGATCCGCATGCCCAAACTGATCGTAATGCGCCCGCTTTTGGTCATCGCTTAGCACTTCGTACGCTTCTTTAATTTCTTTGAACTTTTCTGCCGCATCCGGTTCTTTATTAATATCTGGATGATATTTTTTCGAAAGTTTCCGATACGCTTTTTTTATCTCTTCTTTTGTCGCGTTTTTGCTAACTCCGAGAATTTCATAATAATCTCGTTTCGCCATAATCATCATCCACTCCCGATCACTCACATAAGGGTAATTTTATCACTTATTTCTTTTTCATTGCAATAAATTTAACCGCCATCTCCCTATTAGAAAAAAAGTCAAAGCCAAGACAGGCCTGACTTTGACTTTTTCCTGAATTATTATTTGTTGTCGTCTTTCACTTCTTCGAATTCCGCATCGACAACATTATCGTCTTTTTTCGCAGCGTCGCCGGCTCCCGTCTGTTGTTGGGCTTGCGCTTGTTTTGCTGCTTGTTCGTACAGCTTAACGGAAAGCTGCTGCACGATTTCCTGAAGCGCTTCTTTCTTTTTGCGAATGTCATCGATGTCGTTTTTCTCAAGCGCCGCTTTTAACGCGTCTTTTGCTTCGCGCGCTTTTTTCACTTCCGCTTCGTCTACTTTTCCTTCCACTTCTTTCAACGTTTTTTCCGTTGTGAACACTAAGTGATCCGCTTCATTGCGGAGTTCTGCCGCTTCTTTCCGTTTTCTGTCCGCTTCGGCATTTTCTTCCGCTTCTTTAATCATGCGCTGGATTTCTTCTTCGGAAAGACCTGATGACGATTTTATCGTTATCGATTGCTCTTTGTTTGTCCCTAAATCTTTTGCGCGGACATGAACAATACCGTTGGCGTCGATATCAAATGTTACTTCGATTTGTGGTACGCCGCGCGGTGCCGGCGGAATATCGGTTAATTGGAAACGGCCGAGCGTTTTGTTGTCGGCTGCCATCGGACGTTCGCCTTGCAGTACATGAATATCGACCGTCGTCTGGTTATCCGCCGCGGTAGTGAAAATTTGCGATTTGCTTGTCGGAATCGTCGTGTTGCGTTCAATTAATTTTGTGAACACGCCGCCCATTGTTTCAATGCCAAGCGACAGCGGAGTGACGTCAAGCAGAACAACATCTTTCACTTCTCCAGCGATCACACCGCCTTGGATCGCCGCGCCAATCGCTACGACTTCATCCGGGTTAACCCCTTTATGCGGCTCTTTTCCAAGTTCACGTTTAATCGCTTCCTGCACAGCCGGAATGCGTGTCGAACCGCCGACAAGGATCACTTTGTCGATATCGGCAGGAGTCAAGCCCGCATCTTGCAACGCCTGACGGACCGGTCCCATTGTCCGTTCAACAAGATGGGCAGACAGCTCTTCAAATTTCGCTCTTGTTAATGTTGTTTCAATGTGCAGCGGCCCTGTTTCGTTCGCGCTGATAAACGGCAGCGAAATTTGCGTTTGCGTTACGCCAGAAAGTTCTTTTTTCGCCTTTTCCGCAGCGTCTTTAAGACGTTGCAGCGCCATTTTGTCTTTGGATAAATCAATGCCGTGTTCTTGTTTGAATTGTTCCACTAAGTAGTCGATAATCACTTGGTCGAAGTCATCCCCGCCAAGATGGTTATCGCCGGCCGTCGCTTTTACTTCAAACACGCCGTCGCCAAGCTCAAGAATCGATACGTCAAACGTACCGCCTCCTAAGTCATAAACGAGGATCGTTTGATCTTCTTCTTTATCCAAACCGTACGCAAGTGCAGCGGCTGTCGGCTCATTAATGATGCGCTCTACTTGTAAACCGGCGATACGTCCAGCGTCTTTTGTTGCTTGACGTTGCGCATCATTAAAGTAAGCTGGAACGGTAATAACCGCTCTTGTCACCGGCTCGCCCAAATAGTCTTCCGCATACGATTTTAAGTATTGTAAAATAATCGCAGAAATTTCTTGCGGCGTATATTTTTTGCCTTCGATCTCTACTTTATAGTCCGTTCCCATATGGCGTTTAATCGAAATGATCGTGTTTGGGTTTGTGATTGCTTGGCGTTTCGCGACTTCCCCGACTAGACGTTCCCCGTTTTTAAACGCCACAACAGAAGGAGTTGTCCGGCTTCCTTCCGGGTTTGGAATTACTTTTGGCTCACCGCCCTCAAGGACAGCGACGCATGAGTTGGTTGTTCCTAAGTCAATCCCGATAATTTTACTCATATCAATATCACCCTCCTATAACGCGTTATTGGCTCACTTTGACCATTGCTGGACGAATGACGCGATCTTTTAGCTTATAGCCTTTTTGCAGCTCTTCCACAACCGTGTTCGGCTCATAGTTGCTGTCTTCCACTTGCATCACCGCCTGATGCAAATGCGGGTCGAACGGTTTGCCGACCGCTTCGATCGCTTCGACTCCTTCTTTTTTCAGCGCGTCCAATACGGAACGGTACACCATTTCCATTCCTTGCAAAATCGATTTGGCTTGTTCGTCTTCCGCCTTTATTTTTAACGCGCGTTCAAAGTTGTCCAAAACAGGCAAAAGATCGCTAACTAAGCTCTGGGCGCGGTATTTTTCTGCCGCTTCCATTTCTTGTCGCGTGCGGCGGCGGAAATTTTCAAAATCAGCGTATAAACGAAGATAGCGGTTTTCCATCTCTTTTATTTTCGCTTCCAATTCGGCAATTTTGGCGTTTGCCGCCGCCAATTCTTCGTTTTGTTCTTCTTTCGCTTTTTCCGGATCGCCTAATTCATCTTTTTGCGCATCCTGCCGGCCGTTTTCTTCCCGGACCTTTTCCTGCTCTTCTGGCGCGTTTTTCTCCTGATGCTCATTTTCCTTTAGTTCCCCTTGCCGCTCTGCATTTGGCGACTCCTGTTCGTATGTAGCTTGTTCTTGCGCCACATCGCGTTCTTTCTCCATCGGTTTCACCTCCCTTTAAAGCAAGTGTATGTATGTATTATAAATAGTCACAAGGAAAGGATGGATTGTAACCATCCATCCATTATCCAATATGACCAATGTTAATTGTTTTGATACCATTTGGTCAACACGGTCGATAAATCGGAAGCGACTCGATTTAAGATGGTAATGACGCGGGAATATTCCATCCGCGTCGGGCCAAGGATGGCAATCGTCCCGAGCTGCTCTTTGCCGATTGAATACGTAGCGGTAATAAGGCTGCAGTTTTCCATTCCGCTTAGCTGATTTTCCCGCCCGATCGTTACTTGAATTCCTTTTCGGTTATGTTTGCGCAACAACCGATAAAAATCTTTTTCTTGCTCTATCATTTTCATTAGTGAACGGACTTTTTGAATATCGCTAAATTCAGGCTGGTTTAACATATTCGTTTTCCCGGCAAAAAACATTTTCTCTTCTTGCGGGATGTCCAGCGTATCAGCAATGGTTTTCAACATGCTGTCATAGTTATGAATATGCATGCGCAAAACGTCCGCCACTTCTTTATAAATTTTATCTTTTAAATCTATAAGCGGAACGCCGATCAACCGTTCGTTTAAAATATTGACCATTTTTTCTAGGTCAGAAGGGTCTACGGAAGCAGGAACAGTAATTACATGGTTTTCGACATGGCCTGTGTCAGTCACAATAATCGCAACAGCCGTTTGCTTATTCAGCGGAATGATTTGAATCCGCTTCAGCTTATTGTCTTTCACGGCAGGCCCAAGGGCGATCGACGTATAATTCGTTAAATCAGACAAAATTTGCGCCGATTTTTGCACGACTTTCTCCAGTTCATAAATCCGTTCAGCAAAAATAGATTTGATTTTTTGAATGTCTTCCTGCGTCAAACGCTGCGGGGACAACAAATGGTCGACATAATAGCGATAACCTTTTTCTGACGGCACTCTGCCCGATGAAACATGTGTTTTTTCGATATATCCAAGCTCTTCTAAATCAGCCATTTCATTGCGGATCGTCGCCGAGCTCAAAGAAATTTCATGTTTTTTTGACAACGCCCGCGAACCGACAGGCTGCCCTGAACGAATAAAATCATCAATGATGACTTGCAAAATAAGCAGTTGGCGATCCGTTAACACGCTTATCACCTCTGTTAGCACTCAAACCACCCGAGTGCTAAATCTATTATTAAAGTATCAAATCCATATGCCAATGTCAATGTTTAGATTCCGCCGATAAACGCTTGAAACACCTCATTGCCAAGCAGTTTTCCGCGTTGGGTCAATCGGATATGCGTTTCCGTTTCTTCAAGCAGCCCTTTTTGTTTTTCTCTAGCAACCGCCTGCCCAAACACATCGGGAATGCTCATCCCAAACTTTTCGAAAAAGCGCTGCTTCGATACCCCTTCCGTTTTCCTTAACCCTAAAAACATCTCTTCTTCCATTTGTTCCGATTTCGTTACATGATGGGCTTCCAAATACGGAAAACCGGTTTCTTCAACTTTCGCAATATACTTTTTGATCGGTCGGACATTGGCGCGGCGGACGCCGCCAACGTAGCTGTGGGCGCCGGCACCAATTCCATAATATTCTTCATTATTCCAATACGTTAAATTATGGCGGCTTTGAAAACCGGGGCGGGCATAATTGCTTATTTCATATTGGTGATAATCGTGCATTTCCATTTGCCGCATCGCTTCTTCATACATTTTCGCCTCTTCTTCCTCGCTTGGCAGCAGCAATTTTCCTTTTCTCATTAAATTGTAAAAAACCGTTTTTGGCTCAATAATGAGCGAATAAGCGGAAATATGTTGAACATCAAGGGAAAAGGCGATCTCCAAATCGGTTAGGAACTGTGCCACCGTTTGTCGCGGCAGCCCGTACATTAAATCAATGCTAATGTTTTCAAAGCCGATTTCTTTTGCCAGCGCAATCGTTTTAATGACATCTTCATAACGGTGAGTCCGCCCGATCGCCTTTAATAATGCATCGTCAAATGTTTGCACGCCGAAACTTAAGCGATTGACCCCTGCTTCTTTTAATAACTGCAGTTTTTCTTTGGAAAGTTCGTTCGGGTTTGCTTCAAACGTAAACTCGACTTCAGCGGCAGAAAAGCGAAAATGTTTATAAATGCTTTGCAGGAAAAAATCAAGCTGTTTCATTTCTAAAACCGTCGGCGTTCCCCCGCCGACAAACAGCGTATCAAGCCGATCGGCCGGAAATGCTTCCATCGTCCGCTTCATTTCCTTTTCCATCGCTTGCAAATATTCATCGACAGGCTGCCCGTGAAAAAACACTTTATTAAAATCGCAGTAATAACATATTTGGGCACAAAACGGAATATGGAAATACGCTGATTTTGCCACGGCATCCATTCCTTTCCGAAAAATAAACAAGGCTGTGAAAAAAGACAGCCTTGTACAATCCTGATTACTTTTTATTATCATCGATTTTCAAGATCGCCATAAACGCTTCTTGCGGGACTTCCACCGAACCGATTTGCTTCATTCGTTTCTTTCCTTCTTTTTGTTTTTCCAACAGTTTGCGCTTCCGCGACACGTCCCCGCCGTAGCATTTCGCTAAGACGTTTTTCCGCAGCGCTTTTATCGTCGAACGGGCGATAATCTTATTGCCGATCGCCGCTTGCACAGGCACCTCAAACTGTTGCCGCGGAATTAAATCTTTCAATTTTTCAACAATCACTTTGCCACGTTCATAAGCAGAATCGCGATGAACGATGAAAGAAAGGGCATCAATTTTTTCGCCATTCAGCAAAATATCCATTTTCACGAGATTCGATGGTTTATAGCCGATCAGTTCATAATCAAACGACGCATACCCTTTTGTGCTTGATTTTAACGTATCAAAGAAGTCATATACAATTTCCGACAACGGAATTTCATAAATCAATGTTACCCGCTTTTCATCTAAATATTGCATATCAACGAAGTTGCCCCGTTTCCCTTGGCACAGTTCCATCACTGGCCCGACATAATCGTTTGGCACCATGATCGTCGCTTTTACATACGGCTCCTCGATATGGTCAATTTTTTGCGGTTCCGGCATGTTGGACGGATTGTCGACTTGGACTTCTGTGCCATCGGTTAAAAATACTTTGTAGACAACGCTTGGCGCTGTTGTGATTAAATCAATGTTAAACTCGCGTTCAATACGCTCTTGAATGATTTCCATATGCAATAATCCTAAAAAGCCGCACCGGAACCCGAACCCAAGCGCTTGTGAGGTTTCCGGCTCAAAGTGCAAGGCGGCGTCGTTCAATTGCAATTTTTCCAGCGCCTCGCGCAAATCGTTATAACGCGCCGTATCAATCGGATACATGCCGCAAAATACCATCGGGTTTAGCTTCCGGTATCCCGGCAACGGCTCTGTTGCCGGATTTTCTGCATCGGTAATCGTATCACCGACACGCGTGTCGCTCACATTTTTAATGGACGCCGTTAAATAGCCGACATCGCCGACTGTTAATTCGTCCACTTGCTTTGGCTTCGGTGTAAACACGCCGACTTCTACTACTTCAAACTCTTTGCCTGTCGACATCATTTTAATTTTCTGACCGGGCTTTACCGTTCCGTCGACAACGCGAATATACGCAACTACGCCGCGATACGAATCATAGTGCGAGTCAAAAATAAGCGCTTTTAGCGGCGCATCTGGATCGCCGGACGGCGCCGGGATTTTTTCGACAATTTTTTCTAAAATTTCTTCAATGCCGATGCCGACTTTCGCAGAAGCGAGGACCGCTTCCGACGCATCAAGCCCGATGACTTCCTCGATTTCTCGGCGAACCCGCTCCGGATCGGCGCTTGGCAAATCAATTTTATTAATGACTGGCAAAATTTCCAAATCATTATCGAGCGCTAAATAAACGTTTGCCAGCGTCTGCGCTTCGATTCCTTGTGCTGCGTCGACAACAAGAATCGCCCCTTCACAAGCGGCAAGGCTCCGCGACACCTCGTACGTAAAATCGACGTGTCCAGGCGTATCGATTAAATGAAAAATATATTCTTCGCCATTTTTCGCTTTATACTTTAACTGAACGGCATTGAGCTTAATCGTGATTCCGCGCTCCCGTTCCAATTCCATCGAATCTAGCATTTGTTCTTTCATTTCCCGCTCGGAAAGCGCTCCTGTTTTTTCCAAAATGCGGTCTGCCAACGTCGACTTTCCATGATCGATATGAGCGATAATGGAAAAGTTGCGAATTCGCTCACGCCGTCTCCGTCTTTCGTCACGATTCATCGTTTTCTCACTCCTACTATTCCCCAAACTACACTAGCTTTGATTATAGCAATACAAGAAGCAAGATTCAATGACATAGTTTTTCAGCAAAAGGAAAGCTGCTCAACGTTTTTACTTTAAGTAACTAACAAAAATAAAAAACATTGGCGAATGGTATCTGCGATTCACCAATGTTTGCGCAAAGTTTTTCTATTTAACTAATGCCATTTAGTTTCATTTTCCCAACCATTTTTCTAAAAAGAAAAGCAATTTCTCCATCAATGATTGGACCGCTTCAGCAAACTGTTTGCCAAGTTCAGAAAACAGATTGAATGTTTTCATCGTTTCGATTTTTTCATGCTTTTCTTGCACATCTTCCACCATTACTTTATTTCCGAACACGGACGCTTCGACTTCGCCGTTTTGATCTTTGGAAATATGAAAAACGGACGGAAACGCCGGATCATCAAATCCTTTCATCTTGCGCAAGCCTTCATTGGCCTGCTGCATGCCAAGCAGCACCCCAAAAAAAAGAATCATTACAGCCAACAAAAATTGAATCGTAAATTTCAGCAACAATCATCCGCTCCTTTACCGTTTTTCTGCCGGCGCGGGTGCCTGTACTTTTTGCGCCTGCCAATAATATTCGCTGAACACATCAGCTACAGCGGATACAGAGCGAAACAGCTCTTCAAACGTATTGTCGACTCCCCCAAACTCAATTAATAGCGCATTTTCTGATAAATCTTGGTTAAACTTCCCGTTCGTTTCTGCTCCTTTTTTCTCAATCACTCCCCGGCTAAGCCCCGGATATTTTTTTTGCAATAAATGGTGCAATTGTGTCGCAAGCTGCAAATTTTTTTCATATCTCGCGTTTTCCCCGCCAATGATAAACGCCACGCGGGCATAATCTGCGCCGTGAATCTTAATGGTCGTATATTTTCGTCTTCTTGCATCACGGTGGATGTCGATGAAATATTGCAAATCGCGATTGCGGCTCATCGCTTCGACAACCGTTTTTCTTGACATATCGTACGCTTGGTAATACTTCATCCCTTTTTTCTTCAGTTCCCCTTCAATGTCAATCGTGCTTACTTCCGCGCCAATTCCCCGTTTCTCCATTTCCTCCGCCAGCTTTTCGCCAACTTTCGTGACATTCACCGTCCGATGGAACGCCAAGTCAGGATCAGTCACTCCTTTTAAAGCTGGCAAGTACGATTCCCGTGTATGCGTATGGTAAATATATACGACTTTTCTTCCCCCCGTCGTTTGCGTCGGCGGGGGAACTTGTTTTTCCTCGTGCTTTTTATCCGCTTCTTCCAGACTCTCTAAAGATGCTTGCCGTTCTGCAAGCATTACCTCCAGCGGCGGGGCAGATTCATACGGCATGTTGGTATAATTCGTTCCTTCCCCGGCAACGATAATTTTACTATCATACAGCGTAAATCCCGGAAGCTCACCGCCAAGCAGGCTGCGCGGGTCGTCCGGGTTAATGCTCGTGGCCATGCGAAACAACAATGCCGAATAATTCGGCTTTTGCCGTTCCTTTGGCAACAGTTGCGAAAAATAATGATTTTCAAAACTAAATAAATGAATAAACGTTTCTTGGGAAAATTGGTCCGTCATATTGCTGACGGAAGAAGACGAAATGCGGTATTCCGGCTTTAACGAAGTAATGGCTCCGATTAGCATAAACATCATCATGCAACCTAATACCGCTAAAATAATCATTTTTTTTAAGCTGGCGCCTTGCACCGCCACCACCATTCGCGAAGAACGCTGTTTTTTCATGTTCCCACCCTTTCCCGGCTTGTCTACTAATTAACGTATGGTCAAGCGGGAAAAGATAGAACTTTTTTCACTAATGCGTGTAAGAACCGATATTATGCTGATCCACCTGCTCGTGCAACGCGGCATTCAGCCCGCTCGCTAATAAATTTGCCATATCTTCGATAAACATATCGACTTCTTTCGGAGTGACCATTAAATTATGGCCGAGCGGGGCGAGCACTTCGTAAATAAGCTTTCGTTTTTCCTCTTCTGCCAGTGTTCCGATCATACCGAGAAAGGTTGAACGTTGTTTTGCTGATGGCATATCTTCTTCCGCAAATTTCTTTTTCTTTCCGAACGCCCATCCCGCTGGAGCAAGCGCACTTGACGGCCGCTTATTTTCGCGCATTTCTCTTCCAAAATGTTTTAACATAAAATCAATCGTATCGCTTGTAATCGACACGGCATCAACAACAGTCGGAACACCAATAGAAATAACCGGGATACCTAACGTTTCCCTGCTTAGTTCTTTTCGCTTATTCCCAACCCCTGAACCGGGATGGATTCCCGTATCGGAAATTTGAATCGTCGCATTGACTCGTTCAATCGATCGCGCTGCCAGCGCATCAATCACGATCACAAAATCTGGTTTTATTTTTTCAACAATTCCGTGGATGATATCGCTTGTTTCAATTCCCGTCGTCCCCATCACGCCCGGGGCAACCGCGCTGACCGGGCGGAATCCTTCTTCAACGCTTTCCGGCTGAAGGTGAAATAAATGTCTTGTTACAAGCAAATTTTCCACCGTCAGCGGGCCCAATGCATCCGGCGTCACATTCGAATTGCCTAATCCAACAACAAGACAACTTGCTTCTTTTCCGATGTTCGCATGGCGCAAAAAGTCACTGAACTCTTTGGCAAATATCTCTTGAACTTTTTTTTGCAGCTCTGTATTATGTTCACGAATTCCTTGAGCTTCAATGGTTAAATAATTTCCCGGTTTTTTGCCAATCGATTTTGCTCCTTTTTCCGTTACTTTTACATATGACAATTGAATCCCGTCGATTTCGCGGTCGTGAATAATCACTCCTTCAATGTTGGAAGAGCTTTCCTGTTTTTGCTGAAGGCGCTCCTCTACTGCCATTTCGTGCGCTTCGATCGCCAAATCGGTCCGTATGGAATACGCGCTTAAATCGATGGAGCGGTTCATATCGTTCCTCCCTAAGACAATCATTTTTCTTTTATTGTCGCCATTTTTTTCTTATTTATTCGCTTTGTTAACATTCCACCGGCAGTAAAGTATTTTTGCTTGAACACTCTTGCATAATTTAACCTCGTTTGATAGAATAACACTTGTTCTTGCATGTTCCTAACAGTGGAAATAATCAAGAAGGACAAAGATGGCAGAATGACGGAGGTGAAACCATGGCAAACATTAAGTCCGCGATTAAACGCGCAAAAACAAGTGAAAAACGCCGCGCTCACAATGCTTCGATGAAATCAGCAATGCGCACGGCGATTAAAAAATTCGAAGCATTTGTTGAATTAAAAGATGTTGAAAAAGCTCAAGAAGCGTTCATCATCGCTACTAAAAAATTAGACAAAGCGGTGACGAAAGGTCTTATTCATAAAAATACAGCAAGCCGCAAAAAATCCCGTTTAGCTAAAAAATTAAACAGCATTATCGCATCATAAAAAACGACCTGGCAGCAGGTCGTTTTCTTTTTGTTTCATTTCGCTTTATTGCTCCATTTCATTAACAACAGCTCCATAATCAGCTGCCGGTCCATCGCCCCGCTCTTCATTTCATAGTCCGCCTCGGCAATTTGCTGGATGGCCTTCATCAGCTCTTCTTCAGAAAACAGCGCCGCTTGCCCCATCGCAAGTTTGATCCGAAACGGATGCACTTTTAAGATGGAAGCGATTTGCTGCTGCCCGTATCCTTTTGCCGCCAGCCATTTCACTTGGTATAAAAGGCGGAATTGATTAGCCAGCAGCGCTAAAATTTTCAGCGGTTCTTCATTATTTTCCAGCAAATCATAAAATACTTGCAGCGCCTCAGCGATTTGCCGTTTCGTCACTTTCTCCACCAACACAAACACGTTTTGCTCTAGCGTGCGCGATACGAGGTTTTCGACCGTTTCTTGCCGGATCATTCCGCCCGGTCCGACGAACAACGCGAGCTTGTCCAGTTCATTGGCAAGTGTCATTAAATTCGTCCCTGCCGTCTGCAGCAAAGCATCAACTGCATTTTCTTCTATCATTGCGCCGTTTTGCCGCACTCTTTCCATCATCCATTCGCGCAGCTCTTTTTCGGTAAGCGGATTCGCAATAAAAACTTCCGCATGCTCCTTCATTAATTTCGTTATTTTCTTTCGTTCATCAAGCTTTTCATACGCCCCAACGAAAACGACAATCGAAAAAGGCGAAGGCGACGTTATGTACGATTCCAACTTTTTTAAGTCATGCGTGATTTCTTTTTCTTTCTCCGCTGTAAAAAAGTAAGGGTTTTTCACGATAATCACCCGTTTCTCCCCTAAAAACGGAAACGTTTCAGCGTCCTCTAGCGCTGCTTGCACCGGAGTCTCTTCACAATCGTATACCGATACGTTAAATTCCCTCTCTTCTTCCGTTAACACGGTGCGAATAAGAAGTTCATACGTTTCCGTTAATAAAAACGATTCCGTTCCATATAATAAATAAAGGGGAGAAAGGCGACGGCTTTTTATTTTTCCCCACAAGTTAACCACCATATTCTCGTCTCCGTTTCTTCTGCAATTTTCTCTGTTGAAAAGATACAACGTTTTTCTCTTTTTTACAAGGGAATCGGTTAGCGGGAAAACCGATTCCCCTTTATATAAACGTTGACAAATAAGCGTCAGGAACTTATTTGTCAACGGGTTATTTTTATCTTTTCCCGGGCGCCAGAAAGTATTTGTGTTAACTGTTGTCAGTGAAGGAAATGAACAAAGGGGATATAGATTTTTTTTTCTTTTTCGTCTATACTAAAAATGACTGCATGAGGAGGGGGAAACGATGAACGTATTTGAAAAAGATGTACAAAGCAAGCGGAATGACGCAGTTGACTCTGCCGTCGGCTTTATCGTCTCGTTCGGATTTTTCGCAACGATGTTTATTATCGCAACATTGATTAAATACTTCGGTTCGTGAAGAGATTGCTTACATAAGCAGTCTCTTTTCCTTTTTTATATATGCTATGGCAGCATGGCAAAAAAGGTTCCTTGTTTTTTCGTATAAATAAAACGGATCGCACCATGCCGGTCTGTCCGCAAAATAATGACATTCCTTTCCGTTAACCGTTCGATAACGTTCGGTGAAGGATGGCCATAGCGGTTATGCTTTCCAACGGAAATAAGCGCAATTTTCGGCTCCATTTGTTTAAGAAATAGCTCTGTCGTGGAAGTGTCGCTGCCATGATGGGCCACTTTCAGCACATCCACTTTTAATTGCGGAAAAGCGTTGATTAACTCCATTTCTCCTTCTTCCTCCAAATCTCCCGTCAATAGCCAGAATAACCCGCCGAGCTTTGCATACAATACAATTGAATGATTATTATCATCGCGATATGCCGAAAACGGATGAAGGACATAAAAGGAAACTTCCCCTTCTTTCCATTTATCCCCTCTTGCTAGTTGCGCCACTTCTATATTTTTTTGTTTGGCAAGTTGAACAAGCTTTTCTTGAAGCAAACTTTCCGTCTTCACCTTGCCGATGACTAATTGCTTAACAGAAAGGTGATGAATAATTTCTGCCGCCGCTCCAATATGATCGATATCGCCATGTGTGGCAATAAGTTTATCGATATGTCGCACCCCTTTCGACTTTAAAAATGGAACGACGACATCTTTTCCGACATCCCATTCCCGCTTTCTTTCTTGCCAAGGCTCCCCCTGCCGCGGAAGCGTTCCTCCCGTATCAATCAGATATACTCCTTTCCGGTAAGGCAATTCAATATATAGGCAATCCCCTTGCCCGACATCCAGCAAAACGACCTCGCCATAACGATCCATATACGGACTAAACGCATGGAACGCAATCACCAATGCGACCCATCCTAAACTCAAGTAGCGTTTTCGTTCCATTTGCACAAACGCAAGCAAAATCGCAACGGCATAACAGACAAGGAAAAAGAAAGAAGGCCTGCCAAGGATAAGGGACAGCGAACGGCTGGATGAGAAAAGCGCAACAATGTCGCTGGAAATAACGATTATTTTTTGCAGCAGCCACATAAAAGGAATAGAAAAAAACGGGTGCGCATAATACGCTAATAGAGAGGCAATAGAAAGCGGCAAAATAACGAAAGAATAAAGCGGCACAAAAATGACATTAAGGGGAAGGCTCCATAATGACACTTCAAAAAAATAGTATAAAAGAAACGGAAGAGCGCTCAATTGGGCAATAAAAGTCGTGAAAAAAAGGCGGAAAGCGACAGAATGATATGACATGATCATTGGCGAGGATAAAATGAGGGCAAATGATACAATGAATGACAGCTGGAATCCGACATCCCATAACAGATACGGATCAAATAAAAGCATCACGATCAGCACCACGCTTAATGCGTCAAGCGGTGATAACATCATTTTCCGGTAATTCGCACCCAAGAAAAGCATCGCTGTCAAAGACGCGCGAATAACGGAAGGAGAAGCGCCTGTCAGCACAATATAAATGGGAAGAACAATCAGTAAAATGAGCGTCGCCGTTTCCTTTGTCATAAAACGTATCAAAATGGAAAACGCCACTCCGATTAATAACGTTACGTGTGATCCGGAAATTGCTAATAAGTGGATGAGTCCAAGTTTTTGGTATCCTTCCAACAGCGATTCATCGAATTCCGCTCTCTCGCCATATAAAAGCGCTTGGACAATTCCAACCGTTTCTGATGGAAAATTTGTTTCAATGACACGAATCCCTTTTTCGCGGAGCAAAAGCAGCCGTTCATATACCGTTGGGGATATTCGGCGGCAATGTTGCGGGGAAATCGATTGAGGCTGAAGAATCCAATGAATGTGGTGAAATCGCAAATAACGGCGATAATCGAAAGCGTTAGGATTTCGCGGCAGCGCCGGACGCTCAAGCGTTCCTTTCACCGTACATATCGTTCCAGGAGCCAAAAGCGAAGAAAGCCGTTGTTTTTCCTGCGCAGATTTCATATAGTAAACAAGCTGCAATTTTTCTTTTTGCCTCACTTCTACTATTGCTTTTAGTTGATCTCCGTCCATCGCAACTGGAGCGATAAAACGGATGGAAAATAACGTCATGCGGCTAGATAGCTGTGTTTCATTATGGCGGTCTATATAAATGATGTACAGATAAAAAACGCAGATTGTCACCATTGAAAAAAGAAAGAGGCGCCGTTTTCGCGCAAAGAGAAAAATGGTGTAAAGCGCGATAACCAACAAAGAAACGCTTGATTCCGCGCAGCCAGCCGCTATCCCAACAATGGCGGCAATCGCCGCATAAACAATATTTCCACGCATTATTACGCCCCTTTCTCATAAGAATGCCGTTTAGCGCTGAAGAAGTGACAAAATTTCTTTATTAAACGGCACATGTTCAACGCGAACGTTCGCTTGTTGAAAAAGTTCCAGCGCATATGGATCGTTTTTATAATCTTGCGCATAGTACACAGCGCGAATCCCGCTTTGAATAATCGCTTTGCAGCAATGCAGACACGGAAAGTGGGTCACGTACATCTCCGCTCCTTCCGTCGGCACGCCGAATTTCGCGCATTGAATAATCGCATTCATCTCGGCGTGGATCGTGCGGACGCAATGGCCGTCAATGATATAACATCCTTCATCAATGCAATGGGCCCCACCGGCAATCGAGCCGTTGTATCCTCCGGCAATAATCCGTTTGTCGCGGACGATGGTGGCGCCAACCGCTAACCGCGTGCAGGTGCTGCGCAATGCCAGCAAATGACTTTGCGCCATAAAATATTGATCCCATGTGATTCGTTCCATGTTTCCTCCCCCGCTTGTCCCATGCAAACTTATTGATGTGCACATACTTTTAGTGTAATGGCGCAGCCGGCAAAGCGTCAACGATATTACGGCACAACAATTTGCTCTTTTATTTTTTCCAGCGTTTTTTCGCCAATGCCTGTAACATTCAGCAAATCTTCCACCTTTTTAAATGGCCCATGTTCTTCGCGGTAAGCGATAATCGCTGCCGCTTTCGCTGGTCCAATCCCTGAAAGCTGCAGTATTTCTTCTTCTGATGCCGTATTAATATGAACTTTGTTAGATTCGCTTGAAGAAATAGCCGGAGAATCTATGGAAGAAACGTTCGTTTCCCCGCGCGCCGGGACATAAATCATCATCTCATCATGTACTTTTGTCGCCAAATTGACCTTTGTTTGATCCGCCTCTTTTGTGAAACCGCCCGCTATCGCCACCACATCATTGACACGCGCCGTATCTTTTATTTCATATACTCCCGGCCGGACGACCGCTCCCTTTATATCGACAACAATCATTTTCGGTCGCGCTTCCTCTTTCTGTTTTTCCTCTGCTTCCTGCAACATTCGTTCTGTCGTTAGCATGGGAGCTTGCTCTTTTTCGCTTATCCCGTTGTTTCGAAACAAAATGACAGCCACAGCGATGAACAGCGCCAAAATGAGGATGTGCCACCGCTTATCATACTTTTTGATCACTTCCCACATCTTCATCATCCTTTCAAATTAGTCATAAAACAAATAAAACATTCATACATATCGTTGAAGAAACTATCGGTACTTTTGTCAGAGAGGGGGGAGAAAACCATGAAAATCGGCATGATCGGGACGGGGAATATGGGAAGGATTTTAATTGAAGCGTTTCTTGAATCTGGAGCTGTCAAAGAAGACCAGCTGATTATCACCAACCGCACGTTGGAAAAAGCGTTAGACATCCAGCGTCACTATCCTAACGTCTACGTTGCTTCTGGCGCAGAGGAAGTGGTGCAGAAAGCAATCATTGTGTTTTTATGTGTCAAACCGTTAGATATTCACCCCCTTTTGCAGCAATTGTCTTCTTTTTGGACAAAGGAACATTGTCTTGTCTCGATAACAAGCCCTATTAGTGTGCAGCAGCTGGAAGCAGCCGTTCCTTGCCACGTAGCGCGCGTTATCCCAAGCATTACCAACCGGGCGCTTTCCGGAAGCACGCTAATCACATTTGGGCAGCGCTGTTCCCGCCATTATCAAACCTATATAGAACAACTGTTCCGCCACATTTCTGTTCCTTCCTTTATTGATCATGAAATTACGCGAATCGCCTCAGACATCGCAAGCTGCGGCCCCGCTTTTTTCAGCTATTTGCTTCAGCGGTTTATCGAGGCTGCCGTGAAAAAAACGGCGATTACGAAAGAACAAGCAACGGTATTGACCAATGACATGATTATCGGATTGGGGGAATTATTAAAAAGCAATCTTTACACACTTCCAGCGCTGCAAGAAAAAGTTTGTGTGAAAGGCGGTATTACCGGGGAAGGAATTGCTGTGCTTGAAAAGGAAATGGAAGGGGTATTTGAACGAGTATTTGCCAAGACACACGAGAAATTCAAAGATGACATCGAAAAAGTAAAAAAGCAGTTTAATGATTAATTTCGCGGAAAAAAACAAAAATCCTGCTAAATCGAACAAAAAAGCCATCTTCAAGTTAAGAGGTGTTGATAAAAACAAGAACAGCTTTTCTGCCAAAGCCATCACGCCCGCTTTAACAGGCTTTGGCAGAAAAGCATCTTATTTTCCGAAGCTTTATGTTCCGCGGTTTACTTATTTTTTGGCAACAAAAAAGATACGTTCAGACGTTTCGCTTGGCGCTTTATCCGTAAAATCCGCAGTGATTTCCAGTACGGCAAAGCCCGCTTCCGTCAGCCATTGTTGATACTGAACAACTTCATATGTGCGCTGCCGATGCAGTTCATCATACCGTTCATATGTTCCGTCATCGCCACGAACGAAAAATGTTAATTCATGCTCCACACTATGCGGCAATGAAAGCGGATAGCAAGACCAAATATAGCTAATTTCCTCACCATTGTTTGCAAATACCGCATCTTGAAAAACATGGTCTATCTTATATATTGAATGGACGTCAAACAACAGCAGCCCATCTTCATTCAACAGTTCATAAATGCGCGAAAATGTTCGCCGAACTTCGTTTTCTTCTAATAAATAATTAAGGGAATCGCAAAAAATCGTGGCACAATCAACCGATGAAAACCCTTCTATCTCCGTCATATTTTGCTGAAAAAATTCAATTGCAACATGCTGCGTTTCCGCTTTTGCTTGTGCAATAGCGAGCATATTCTCCGATAAATCGACACCTGTTACCAAAAACCCTTCTTTTGCTAGCCGAATCGCCAGCTCTCCGGTGCCGCATCCAATATCAAGAATGCGTTTTGCCCCTTTGCGCCCGTATTGTTTCAGCTTTTTTTGCACAAATAACTGCCATTGTTCATACGGCGCTTCATTCATCAACGCATCATACCAATATGCGAACGACTCGTACGTCACTGCTGCAACACGCTCGCTATATCTTCAAGCGGCGCATCTCCCCATAAACGTTCTAAATTGTAATAACTGCGTTCTTCTTTATCAAAAACATGGACAACAATATCGCCTAAGTCGACTAACACCCATTTTGCCTCATGAAACCCTTCTACTCGTTTAACAGGAATATGATGCTCCTCGGCTTTTTCTTTTATTTCCCGAGCAATCGCCTGCACTTGCTTTTCCGAATTGCCATGGCAAATAACAAAATAATCGGCAACAAGGGAAATGCCTTTCATGTTCAAAACAACGATATTTTCCGCCTTTTTATCATCGGCTGCCCGCACGACCAATCGCAATATTTCCTGTTCCGTCATTCTTGAGATTCCCCCTTTATTTCCATAATTAATGAATTATATGTGTGAATCGTATCCGGATAAACCGGCTGGTCTTTTTTTAGCAAAAATTGAATCGTATTTTGCACTGCCTTCATTAGCGCCCTGTTAAGATCATGTTTTGCAAGATCGCGGACTTCCTCTACTCCAGGGAATATACGGCCAGGTTCAATGTAATCGGCAAGATAAATAATTTTTTCCAATAATGTCATATTTGCGCGCCCTGATGTATGATAGCGAATCGCGTTAAGGATATCTTCATCTTCAATCCCGACTTCCGTCTTTACTAAATAAGCCCCGACTGGAGCATGCCATAACTCGGCATTGTAAGCAAGCAAATCGCTTGGCATATTTTGCTCCAAAATGATTTGTTTCATTTCCTCTTTCGGGCGGTACTTCGCATAGTCGTGAAAAATAGCTGCCAATTCCGCTTTTTTAACATCTGCCCCATATTGTTCGGCAAGCTTGATTGCCGTCTCCATGACGCCAATTGTATGTTGGTAGCGGTGTTCTGTCAATTGTTTTTTAACGATAGTTAACGCTTCTTGTCGTTCCATATAGCTTCTTCTCCTCAATATAAAGTCTTACGCATTCTGGCACTAAATACCGAATCGTTTGCCCGTTTCTGACCCGGTTGCGAATCATCGAAGACGATACCGCAAACTGCGGAACTTCCACTTCGATAATCGGATAAGACGTTTTCGTGGAAAATCCCGGCCGCTTGACGCCAACAAATGTCACTAACTGAACAAGCTCATCAATTTTATACCAGTGCGGCAAATATTCCACCATGTCTGCACCGATAATAAAATAAAACTCGTCATCTGGGTGCATCGAAAGCAGCTGACACATCGTATCATACGTATAGGATGGCCCTTCTCTTTCTAATTCAATTGTTTCGATATGAAACCGCGGATGATCGATGATCGCTAATTCAAGCATACGCAAGCGATCTTCACTTTTTGTCACTTGTTCATGTTGTTTATGTGGAGGGATGCGATTCGGCATAAACCAAATTTCTGACAATCGCAGCGCATGCAGCACTTCGTTAGCCATTAATAAATGCCCGTTATGCGGCGGATCAAACGTCCCTCCAAAAATCCCAATTTTTTTCATAGACTTCCCTCCGCCATGCGTATGCGCAACTTTGCCGTTTAGCGCGGCAACACAATTTGCTTGTTTTCCTTTGACTCCTTATACAATACAATCGTATTCCCAATTACTTGTACAAGTTCCGCGCCCGCGCCCCGCGCAAGCTGCTCGGCGACGACATGGCGGTCTTCCTCGCAGTTTTGCAGCACGCTCACTTTAATAAGCTCGCGCGCTTCGAGCGCGTCGGCAATTTGCTTAATCATATTTTCGCCTACTCCGCCTTTTCCCACTTGGAAAATCGGCTTCAAATGATGAGCTTTCGCCCGCAAAAAACGTTTTTGTTTTCCTGTTAACATATGTTACCTCCTAAGCTGTTCCATCACTATTTTTTTCATGCGTTCGACGTCCGGAAACGCTCCTGTCCATTTTTCGAACGCTAACGCTCCTTGATACACAAACATGCCGACTCCATTTTGAACGATCGCCTTTCTTCTCCGGGCCTCTTTTAACCATTTCGTTTCTAAAGGATTGTAAATAATATCGGACACGACCGTTCCTTCTTTCATATTGGCAAGGGAAAGCGGCATTTCCTCCATGTGGGGATACATTCCAACAGATGTTGTATTAATAAGAATATCATATTCTCCTAAACGCTCTTCCGCCTCGTTCAGCGAGCAAGCGGCCGAAGAAACAGCGGCATCGCATTCATCAATAAGCTGTTTTGCTTTTGATACCGTCCGGTTACAAATATCGATTTGTTTGGCACCTTTATCAACAAGGGAAAAATAAATGCCCCTTGCTGCTCCTCCCGCTCCAATCACTAAAATGCGCTTTCCCTTTATATCGATGCGTACTTCTTCCTCCAGCGCCTGAACATATCCGGGGCCATCTGTATTGTAGCCGATCAACCGCCCGTTTTCATTTACGATCGTATTGACAGCTCCGATGCGCCGCGCCGCTGGGTCGATGTCATCAAGCAACGGGATTACCGCCGTTTTATGAGGAATTGTCACATTTAGCCCTGAAATGCCAAGCGCCCTCACCCCGTTGATGGCATCTTTTAAATGCTTCGGTTCCACATGAAAAGCGTGATAGCGGGCAGCAATGTTCATATGTTGAAACGCATCATTATGCATTAGCGGCGATAACGAATGATGAACCGGACAGCCAAATAACGCGTATAACTTTTCCATTATCTCCTTCTCCCCCGTATCGTTTACACATACAAACTGAAAATTAGATCAATGATTTCCGGATTAAGATGTCAACACCTTTTGGCGCATACGCAACGACTTGCGCCCCCGGCTCGTTGCATGTTACCCAGCCAAGGCCGGAAAACACGATATCGGTTTTTCTCTCTTTTATGGTGAACGTATGTGCCACCAATGGCGGGAATTGATCTATATAATGTTTGCTCGGTGGTGACAGAAGTTCGCCAAATTGCTTTGCGTATAACGCATCCGCCTTTTCCAGCTTCGTTCGATGAATCGGCAGTTCATTGGCGAAATAACATACAAAAGACCTCCGGCCTCCTTTTATATAATCAAGCCGGGCGAGACCTCCGAAAAACAACGTCTGCTGCTCATTCAGCTGATATACTTTCGGATGGATTTCCCGTTTTGGCGTAATGATTTTTAAATCTTTTTTATCGACAAAGTGTGCCATTTGATGATGATTAATAATTCCCGGCGTATCATAAAGCGCCGCACCGTCGTCCAGCGGGATTTCGATGATATCTAGCGTCGTTCCCGGAAAATAGGACGTTGTAATCACATTTCCTTTTCCCGTCGTTTCTTGGATAATGCGATTAATAAACGTGGATTTTCCGACATTTGTACAACCAACAACATAGACGTTTTTTCCAAGCCGATGCTTTTCGATCGCCTCCATGGCTTTCGCGATTCCGATTCCTTTGACAGCGCTCACTAAACAAATGTCGACCGGCTTTAGGCCGAGATCGTTTGCCATTTGCGCCATCCAATGGATAAGCTTTGGGTATTTAACTGATTTTGGAAGAAGATCTGCTTTATTGCCAACAAGCAAAATCGGGTTGTTCGCGACAAACCGCTGCAATCCCGGAAGCCAGCTTCCATTGAAGTCAAAAATATCGACGATTTTGACAACAAGCGCTTCCGACTGGCCGATGCTGTGTAAAATTTTTAAAAAGTCATCGTCTGTCAGTTCCACATCTTGCACTTCATTATAATGCTTTAAACGAAAGCAGCGTTGGCAAATGACTTCTTCTTTTTCTAAAACGCTTTTCGGCGCATAGCCGGGTTTTGTTTCATCTTCCGATTGAATGATCGCTCCGCAACCAATGCAACGAATTTGTTGTTCCACTATCATTCCTCCCAATAAATCATTCCTTTTTTCCGCATCATCTTTAAAATTTTCCGTTCCATCTTTCGATTCAAACGGGTCCAAAGCCCATCCGTCTGTGCGACCGGAACTACTAAAATGGTATTTAATCCCAATCGGTTTCCCCCAAACACATCTGTCAGCAATTGATCGCCGATCACAACCACTTCATCTTTGCTCAACTGCATCATTGACAACGCCTTTTGAAAAGCGCTTGTTAACGGCTTTCGCGCTTCAAAAATAAACGGAATGCCGAGCGGTTCCGCAAAAGATTGCACCCGTTTTTTATTATTATTGGATACGATCATTACCTTAATGCCCTCTTGTTTCATATTCTCAAGCCACTCGATCAGTTCCGGAGTGGCGCTTGAACGATCCCACTCGACAAGCGTATTATCTAAATCAGTGATGACCCCTTTAATTCCCTTTTCTTTTAGGGAGCGAGGAGTAATGTCCAGCACACGTTTGACAAATTGACTTGGCAAAAAATAATGGAGCATATTCATCACCTTACCTTTTCCGCGCACTGTCTCTGCATCCTTTTTCTTGCCTTTTATCATCATACATAATTTTCGTCAGTCTTTCAAAACAAACTTTACTATAAATTTTTTTCGACAAAAACCGTTATCGACAAAACTGTGGATAAGTTTTACCCACATTATTCACAAGCATGCAATCATAGTTCCACAATCTTATAAACATTTTTTCCACATGTTATCCACTAGTAGCTGTGGATAATAGAACGGTTGTTCTATATCCCAAATCATGATACAGTTAAAGTAACTTACCATTATATGTATTGATTGCAAGTCCTATTCCATTGCTGAAGGAGGTTTTCAGCATGAAATATTTATCTGATGAATTATTGATCGAATCATATTACAAGGCAAAAGAATTAAAATTAAGCCCTGAATTCATTGAGTTGATCGAGCGAGAAATCCACCGCCGTGCATTAGGGCATAAAATTAAGCTTTCCTCCTAATTCGGCCTCAGGGCTTTTTTTATTTTAAATAGCCGATTCGCTCCCCCACCTTCACTCCCATCGGTGCAACAATTCGTTCATCAATCTCAATGCTGTTTTTTTCAAACAATAAAACGACGGTGGAGCCAAAAGAAAAGTAAGCAATTTCTTGTCCTTTAATAAGATGTTTGCTCACATGGGTAAGCTCAATGCTGTTGACAAACATCGCCCCGATTTTCACAATCGCGATATGTTTTCCGTTTGCAATGACTTCTGTAATCGTCCGGTAGTTTTTCGATAACGGGCGTTTCCCGTATTTCAAGCCAAGGCGGTTGACTGGATACGATTTTTTTCCAAGCGTCCATTGTTTTTGCACGACTCCAGATATTGGGCTATGGATGCGATGATAATGGCTTGGGCTTAAATATAAAATCACGAACAATCCGTTTAAATATTTCTTTGCTTCCTCGACGCTGCCGAGCATCTCCGCAATCGAATACGTCTTGCCCTTCACGACGATTTCGCTGTTTTCGCGGATCATGCCAATGCCTTCGATAATCCCGTCAACAGGGCTTATCACGCTGTTTTGCGTCTGATCAATCGGCCTTGTTCCCTCTTTTAACTTGCGGATAAATAACTGTTGCAGCGTTTTATAATTTTTTAAGTTTTTCTCCATCTCTTCTTGATTAATACCATAAATTTTTGCATACGATGGAATAAGCAACGCGCTTAAGCGGGATTTCGCAAAAAAGGCAATCAATTTTGACGAAAGAGAATGATTCGTCAGTTCAATCATAAGACGGTACAACCATTTTAACAAATATGTTCCCTCCAGTTTATGTTGATCATGTTTTTTGCCACTTTTCATATTATAAATAAAACGAGTATAATTATTGTAGTAGATTTTTGCTTTCCTCGTTTCATGGTAAAAAGGAGTGTGGAGAAGAATGTTTTTATCAGATTATTTAGATTACACGCTAAAAAAATTAAAGGCAAACACAGCAAATATTTTAACATTAACCAATTTATCACTTGGAAGTTTTTCTGTCTTAATGACGTTAAAAGAGCAGCTTCATGTCAGCCTGCTTCTTATTTTTTTAGCAGCTTTAGTTGACCGCTTCGACGGGGCTGTCGCCCGGAAGCTAAACATTGAGTCAGAGCTTGGAAAACAATTGGACTCGATGAGCGACATCATCTCATTTGGGGTGGCTCCCGCACTGTTAATGTATCAAAGCTTATTGCATGAATTTGGCGCGCCGGGCGCGTTTTTCACGATTTTGTATATCGGCTGCGGAGCGTTTCGCCTTGCCCGCTTTAATATTACCGAAAACAACGGCTATTTTTCGGGGCTGCCAATAACAGCTGCGGGAGTATTATTAACGCTAAGTTATTTAACGATCCACTATTTCCCTCCGCAATTTTTTATTTTCCTTATGATCACATTGTCGTTTTTAATGGTCGGAACGTTTAAATTGAAAAAAATATAAAACATAGGAAGGCTGTCCTTTCCAAAAAACAGTGATGGCGGATTGGGCAGCCTTTTTTATTTTCTAGTCATACCATTTTCTCTTTTCAATCTTTGCTATTAATTATATGATAAATGTGAATTAATTATAAAGCACCAATAATGTTCAAGATTTGACGGGGGGATTTCATTTGGACAAAACATCGATTATCGGAATCATTCTTGGCATTGTCGCTGTAGGTGTCGGCATGTATCTTAAAGGTGTCCATCCCAGCGTTTTGATCAACCCTGCAGCGATTTTAATCATTCTCGTTGGAACAATGGCTTCTGTCACCGTCGCTTTTCCTACTCGTGAAATAAAAAAAGTGCCGAAGCTGTTCGGCGTCCTTTTTAAAGAACAAAATATCCCAACCATCGAAGAATTAATCCCAATGTTTGTCGACTGGGCAAATATAGCCCGGCGCGAAGGGTTGCTCGCGCTGGAGGCAAAATTGGACGAAATTGACGATCCGTTTTTGCGGAACGGCTTAAGCATGGCCATTGACGGGCAAACGCAAGATTTTATCCGCGATGTCATGACAGAAGAAATCGAAGCGATGGAAGAGCGTCATGAAGCGAACGCAGCCATTTTTTCGCAAGCAGGTACATACGCGCCAACGCTTGGCGTGCTTGGCGCAGTTGTCGGGCTTATTGCCGCATTAAGCAACATGGACAACATCAGCGAACTTGGTAAAGCCATTAGCGCTGCATTTGTCGCAACGCTATTAGGAATTTTCACCGGGTATGTGTTATGGCATCCATTTGCCAACAAATTAAGACGCAAATCAAAAGAAGAAGCAAAAATACGGCAAGTTATGATTGAAGGAGTCCTTTCCATTTTAGAAGGACAAGCACCGCGGACGATTGAACAAAAACTTGCTTCCTATCTTCCGGCCACTGAACGAAAGAAAATTATAGAACAGGGAGAAAATGAAAATGAATAAGAAAAAAAAGCAAAAACATGGCGAGCACATTAACGAATCATGGCTGATTCCGTATTCCGATTTATTAACATTATTACTGGCGCTTTTCATCGTGTTATTTGCCAGCAGCCAAATTGACCAAAAAAAATTCACGCAACTTGCTCAGTCATTTAATGCGGCATTCACCGGCGGAACAGGCGTTCTTGAATTTCAAGCACCCATTGAGCCAGAACCGCTCCCTTCGCAGCCAAAGCAGCAAAATGGCCAGCAAAATGACCAGCAAAATGACAATAAAAAGAAAATAGACAAACAAGAAAAAGAAGAACTGCATGAAGTGCAAGAAAAAATCGATACGTATATTGTGAATGAACGTTTAAACGGGAAACTGAAAACATCTTTAACAGAAGAAGGATTAGCAATAACGATATTGAATGATATTTTGTTTGATTCAGGAAGCGCCGAAGTGCGGCCACAAGATCGCCAGCTGGCAAAAGAAATTTCTCAGATGCTTGTCATGAATCCTCCGCGCAATATTATTATTAGCGGGCATACCGATAATGTGCCGATTCACAATGCGCAATTCTCCTCCAATTGGGAGCTGAGCGTCATGCGTGCTGTAAATTTTATGAAGTTGTTATTAGAAAATCCTAAGCTCGATCCGCGGTTGTTTAGCGCGAAAGGATACGGAGAATTTAAACCAGTGGCATCCAATGACACTCCTGAGGGAAGAATGAAAAACCGGCGCGTCGAAATTTTAATTTTGCCAAATTCCCAAGCTTCCCAGCAGTAATGGACAATTCGTAGATGTGTTCTCCCTATTGATGAAAACGGCTGGCAAGCATCTGCCAGCCGTTTTCTTGCTAAAGCTTGAAAGAAAATTTAATGACTCCTGCCTTTATCATTGTTTCCAGCAAAATGACAAGCGCCGGACCAATAAACAGCCCGATAAACCCTAACAACTGAAATCCTAAATAAACACTCACTAACGCAGCCAAAGGGGAAATGCCTAAATTGGTTGAGAAAACTTTCGGCTCAATAATGCGGCGCACTACCGTAATAATCAAAAACAACACAATCAGACCGGCCCCGAGGCCGCTATTGCCATTTGCGATACTGATTATTCCCAATGGCACTAACACCGAGCCAGTTCCTAAAATTGGCAAAATATCCACAACAACAATCAGCAGTGCCATCATAACCGCATAATCCACTTTCAACAACAACAGACCGGCCAAAGCAAGGAAAAAAGTGATGAGGCTTAACAAAAATTGCGCTTTAATAAATCCGATGCCAGCTTTGCTCAATTGTGTCACAATCATCGCTAACCGCTGATGTGTGCGTTCAGACAAATATTTTTTTATCCTCTTTTTTAACTTTGGCAAATCTAAACTGATTAAAAACAGCGCTACTAAATAGACTAAAAAATGAATAAGAAAACCGGGAATAGATGTAATAAAATGAACAATCGACTGCGTCAAATTTGTCGCAAATTCCAACAGCAAACGCTGTATCGTTTCGACACTGTTTTCCAACGAAGAAATAATCTCTTTCGGAATCGAGCTTGAATACGATTCCCATGTTTGAATAAACTTATTAAAAACTGCTGTTGCTTCGCTCAAAAAATGCGGCAGTTTTTGCGAGAATGTCATAATTTGCTGCACAAGTATAACAATAAGAAAATAAAACACAAAGCCAACGATAATAAGAAATAGCGAAAAAACCGCCGTTACTGCATGCACCCGTTTCAGACGACAATGAGTTTGCAAATGCTGCACAGCTGGTTCTAATAATAATGCTGTCGCTAATGCAAAGACAAGCGGCAAGCTATACGGCAGCAAAAACAAACCTATGGCAATCACGAAGGCAATAATAATGAACTTTTTCACAATCGTACCCCATTCAATTTGATCTTACTTGGCAACTTCTATACTATACATAAAATATAACGAATGGAGAAAAAGCAATCAATAGCTTTAAAACCTTCCTGTTATTTGGAAAACGAGAACAATCATCCCGAGAAGCCACACATATACTGCAAATCCTTTTAATGAACGGCGCTTTAAATAATTAATCATCCAGCGCACAGCAATATAGCCAAATAGCGCCGAAGAAACCGTCCCGATCACAAGCGCGCTTGCAGAAATATTTTCTACTTTCCCTTCCAATAAATCCATTGATTGTAAAACAACTCCTCCCGCAATTGCCGGGATGGACAGCAAAAAGGAAAAATACGCAGCTGTTTCACGATCCAGTTTACGCCACAATCCTCCGACAATCGTAAGCCCCGAACGTGAAATCGCCGGAAAAATGGCCGCCGCCTGAAATGCCCCGATCACCAACGCATCGGTATATGTTATGTCATCCATTCGTTTATATCCATGCTTTACACCGTCAGCTATCCAAAGAAATAAGCCGGTAATCAAAAATTCCCATCCAATAGTTGCCCCTGTCTTAGAAATTTCTTCAAAGTAGTCTTTGCATAACAAGCCGACAACAACGGCCGGAATCGTCCCTATCACTAACAAAAACGTCAGCTTGCTAAACGGCTTGCGCATCATATAGAACAATTCCTCTTTGTACACGACAAACACGGCTAACAGGGTGCCGATATGAAGCATAGTATCAAGAAATAACCCCGCCTCATCAAGCCCAAACAAATGCCTCCCTAAATATAAATGACCTGTGCTGCTGATTGGCAAAAACTCTGTAATCCCTTGTATCACCCCTAAAATAAACGCTTCTATTTTTGTCATCGTTTCTCTCCCCCAATTTTTCCCTTAAAATAAAAACAATTATGTCCGCTTTCGGCGATAAATTTGAAATGCAATATAAATAACAGTAGCCACAATCGCGATCACGATCACCGGCCGCAAATAAGGCCGGGCAATCTCATCAATTTCTTGCCAATGGCTTCCTAGCCGTTCCCCTAAAAAAATAAAGAAAATCGACCATGGAATAACCGCACATGTTGTATAAAAGGTAAATTTTTTCCATGACATTTTTGCGATACCGGCCGGAATGGAAATGGCATGGCGCACAACCGGAATAAAGCGGGCAGTAAAAATGACGCCTGGTCCATATTTTTCAAACCAATGCTCCGATAAATCAAGATGCTTCTTTTTAATCAATAAATATTTTCCATATTTATCAAGAAATGGTCTCCCTCCGTAATATCCCATCCAATATAGAAAAAGCTGGGCTATCGTTCCCCCAATGGTTCCAGCTATAACCGCTCCAACAAATGATATTTCTCCGCGTGATACTAAATACCCGGCGTATGCTAGCACAATTTCACTTGGAATCACCTCAATCATTAATGCCAAAGCAATGCCGATATAACCTAAATCTACTAAAAAAGCAAAAATGTTTTGTACAAATTCGTGCATGGTTCTCCTCCTGTGCATTTATTGTATGTATTCTTAGCCAAGCATCCCATTACAACCTTATTCAGCAACAAATTATACTATACTACATTGAAGAAAAAAATAAGACTTTGTACTGAAAAAGCTGTCCTTTCCTAACGGGACAGCTTTTTTCAGCATTATGCACTTTGTTGTAACTCTTCTATATACTTTCTTCCTTTTTCTTCGTTGTATTGGCCTTCCCATTTTGACATAATGACCGCTGCCAGCGAGTTGCCAACAACGTTCACCACTGTACGTGCCATATCTAAAATGCGGTCAATCCCAGCGATAAACGCCAATCCCTCTACCGGAATTCCAACTGTGCCCAACGTAGCAAGCAAAACAACAAACGATACACCCGGCACTCCGGCGATTCCTTTCGAAGTCACCATCAACACGAGCAACAAGGAAACTTGTTGCGAAATCGACATATCAATACCATATAACTGCGCGATAAAAATGGCAGCTAGCGCTTGATATAACGTAGATCCGTCTAAGTTGAAGGAATAGCCTGTCGGAATGACAAAGGATGTTATCGATTTCGGACAGCCGAATCTCTCCATTTTCTCCATGATTTTTGGAAGAACCGTTTCTGAGCTTGCTGTACTGTAAGCAAGGATTAATTCATCTTTTAAAATTTTTATAATATGGAATATATTTACACCCACAAGTTTAGCAACACCGCCAAGCACTGCAAGAATAAAGAAAAGCATCGTGCCGTAAACAACAATGACGAGCTTGCTGAGCGGAATAAGCGATTCCACCCCAAATTTCGAAACCGTAACACCGATGAGCGCAAACACACCGAACGGCGCAAATTTCATAATCTGGTTTGTCACGTAAAACATCGCTTCCGCTACGCCTTGGAAAAACTGGAGCACCGGTTTTCCTTTGTCGCCAATCGCCGCTACTCCTAAACCGAACATCACGGAGAAAAAGATAATCGGCAACATGTTTCCGGTTGATAATGATTCAAACACGTTATTTGGAACAATATTGACGACTGTTTCAATCAGCGAGTGATGCTGCACTTCGTTTGTTGTATCAATATAGCTTTGAATATCCGTTTTTTCCAATGATTTAACATTAACGCCGGCTCCTGGCTGAAATACATTTGCTGCCAATAAACCGACGACGATCGCAATCGTTGTAATAATTTCGAAATAAATAAACGTTTTGCCGCCAAGTTTCCCAAGTTTTTTCAAGTCTCCAACATTGGCGACTCCAACGATAAGGCTAGAAACAACAATCGGAATAACTATCATTTTTATTAAACGGAGGAAAATATCTCCAATTGGTTGTAAATAAGTAGCCACTTTCGGATTTCCATAAAAAATGGCTCCCACGACAATTCCAAGAACGAGACCGATGAAAATTTGCCAAGCTAATCCGACTTTTCTCATTTATTCGCCTCCTTTTTTTCGCACATTTTTAGACAAAAAACGACAAAGTTATTCTACTATTATAAACATCTGTATGTCAAGAATATTCATATATTTACAGATGGCACTTTCTTTTTTTTGTCCAAACACGTACAACCCCGCTTCATCATATACATAAGTAATAGGCAACTGCCTAAAACAATAAAGGGTGGGGGTGACAAAATGCCTGGCATTTTATCTGCATTCACATTTCTCATTAAAGAATTAATGTTTTTAGTATCATACATTAAAAACAACGCGTTTCCCCAACCGTTAAGCGCCAAAGAAGAAGAAAAATACTTACAGCTTATGGCGAAAGGAGATGAACAAGCTCGCAATATTTTAATTGAACATAATTTACGGCTTGTTGCCCACATTGTCAAAAAGTTCGAAAATACAGGCGAAGATGTGGAAGATTTAATCTCGATCGGCACCATCGGCCTTATAAAAGCCATCGAGAGCTATTCCTCCAACAAAGGAACAAAATTAGCGACATACGCAGCTCGCTGCATCGAAAACGAAATTTTAATGCATTTGCGTTCATTAAAAAAGACGCGAAAAGACGTCTCCCTTCACGAACCAATCGGGCAAGATAAGGAAGGGAATGAAATCAGCCTCATCGACGTCCTGAAATCGGAAGGGAACGATATTATTGACGAAATTCAGCTTAATATGGAACTGGAGCAAGTAAAAAAATATATCGACGTTTTGGATGAGCGGGAAAAAGAAGTGATTATTAACCGCTTCGGCCTCGATATGCAGCAGGAAAAAACGCAGCGCGAGATCGCGAAAGAGCTTGGCATCTCCAGAAGCTACGTATCACGCATCGAAAAGCGCGCATTGATGAAAATGTTTCATGAGTTTTACCGGAATGAAAAAGAAAAGCGGAGATAAACGCAGCAAAAACGGGACAATCGCGAATGACTGTCCCGTTTTCGATATATCTGTTTCATATTCAATTAATTTTGCGCTTCCACACTTACTTCCGCCGTTATGATCAATGCTATGGACGCAGCAATCACAACCCCCATCACCATGGCAAACATCCCATCATTCCTCCCTTATCCTCTTTCTATTCTTTATTTTACACGTGAGAACAAACGGGTTCTGCGCGCGATTTTGAACAATTTATGAAATTCCGTCACTCATAAGCAAAAGCCTCCACAGGCTCGTTCACCGCTTTTCCATAAAAAGCAAAAAACCTGCCTTATCAGCAAGAAAAGGCAGGTTTATTCGTCTGTTTCCCGCAGTAAGCGGATATATTGCATCGCCCGTTGAAAAAAAGAAAACGAACCGATTAACAATATCACAATAAGGCCAAGCAAATACACCTTTTTCTCCGGCGCAATCGTAGGAAGCAGCGTGCCAATATACAAAAAGACACTTAACGCCAGCAATACGCCAGCAAACATTTTATAATCATCTGCTTTTTCTTTCCAACTCTGTTTTTGTCGTTCCACCGGCATCCCCCACTTTCCATCTTTCACTGTACCACATGGGGCGGAAAATGTGGGGATGTAATTTTAACCATGCAATGCTTGGGCTAAATCTTCGATTAAATCTTCGGCATCTTCCAATCCGACAGAAATGCGGATCAGTCCATCGGTAATGCCCAATTGTTCGCGGCGCTCTTTCGGAATGGACGCATGCGTCATTTTCGCTGGCAGCGAAATTAAGCTTTCGACTGCTCCCAAGCTTTCCGCGAGCGTAAAATAACGGACGCGGTTTAACACTTGCTCAGCCTTCTCCGCGCTTCCGACATCAAAAGAGACCATGCCGCCAAATCCGCGCATTTGTTTTTTGGCAATCTCATGGTTTGGATGTGTTTCCAATCCCGGATAATACACTTTTTGGACCGCCGGATGGTTCACTAAAAATTCCACGATGTTTCTCGTGTTTTCTTCATGCTCCTCCATGCGTACGCCAAGCGTCTTGATGCCTCGGATTAAAAGCCATGAATCTTGCGGGCCGAGAATTCCTCCGGTAGAGTTTTGCACAAAATGCAGTTTTTCTGCCAGCTCTTCCGAATTGACAACCGCCAATCCAGCGACAACATCGCTATGGCCGCCTAAATATTTCGTCGCACTATGGACAACAATATCAGCGCCAAGAGCAAGCGGCGTTTGCCAATATGGGGTGCTGAACGTGTTGTCCACGATCGTAAGCAGGCCATTGTTTTTGGCAATGGCGGAAGCAGCTTGAATGTCAGTAATTTTTAAAAGCGGGTTGGTTGGCGTTTCAATGTAGAGCGCCTTCGTATTCGGCCGGATATGCTTTTCGATGTTGGCAAGGTCGCTTGTATCAATAAAAGTCGATTCAAGCCCCAAACGGTTTAACACTTTCGTCATGACTCGGTATGTGCCGCCATACACGTCGTCCGTTAAAATGACGTGGTCGCCGCTGTTAAACAGCATCATGACCGCCGTAATTGCCGCCATTCCGGAGCCAAACGCAAAACCGGCATAACCTTCTTCCAGATCTTTAATCAGTTGCTCCAATGCGTGGCGGGTTGGGTTGCCAGTGCGCGAATATTCAAAGCCTTTATGGCCGCCGATTCCTTCTTGCTTATACGTGCTGACTTGGTAAATGGGAACAGAAACCGCTCCCGTATGCGGATCGCCCGGGATGCCGCCATGAATCAGTTTTGTTTTTCGTCTCATTTAAATCCCACCTTCATAAATTTTTTTGCTTAAATACCGCTCGCTGCTGTCTGGGAAAATAACGACGATATTCGTTCCCGGCTTTGCCTTTTCCGCCTCAAGCAACGCGGCATGAAACGCAGCGCCGGAAGAGCTTCCGACAAGCAGCCCTTCTTTTTTGGCAAGTTCTTTTACCCGATTAAAGGCATCTTCATCGCGAATCGTATGAATCGCATCAAAATAGCTCGGATCCATATAATCCGGCAAAAATTCCATGCCGATTCCTTCCGTTTTATGCGGCCCCGGCTCTCCACCGTTTAAAATCGATCCTTCTGGCTCGACAATCACTGTTTTTATGTTCGGGTTTTTTTCTTTTAAAAACGTCGCAGTTCCCATAAACGTCCCGCCGGAACCGGCTCCGGCGACAAAGATGTCGATTTGTCCGTCAAGGTCTTCCCACAGTTCCGGACCGAGCGTTTTATAATATGTTCTTGGGTTGGCCGGGTTGGCAAACTGCTGCGGGCAATAGGAATTCGGGATTTCGCGGGCAAGCTCTTGCGCCTTGCGGATCGCCCCTTGCATTCCTTCGCTCGTCGGCGTGTGGACAATCGTTGCGCCGAGCGCTTTCATGATTTGCTGCTTTTCGATGCTGAATTTTTCAGGAACGCAAAAAATCACATTGATGTTTTTGCCAATCGCAGCTAGCGCCAGCCCAATGCCGGTGTTCCCCGCCGTCGGTTCAATGATTGTTCCGCCTTCCTTTAATTTTCCTGTTTCCAATGCATCGCGCAATAACTCTTGGCCGAGCCGGTCTTTAATGCTTCCTCCCGGGTTGAAATATTCCAATTTAGCAAATACGCGGACGCCTTCGGGCAGCGGAAATTGCGTAATTTCCACCACCGGTGTATGTCCGACCAATCCATGCACATTTTTGGCCACTCGCATGTTTGTCACTCCATTCTTTCCAAACATAGAAAGAGGAAGGGGCGCCTTCCTCGGTTTATTTTTGCAATAATGACAACATCGATATGACTAAACGGGCGGAATGTTTCGCCGCAGTATCTAAAAATTGCTCAAATGATATATTCGATTCCTTGCCGGCAATGTCGGAAAGGGCACGAATAATGACAAACGGAACGGCAAATTGCGTGCATACTTGGGCAATCGCTGCCGCTTCCATTTCGACAGCGCAAAGTTCCGGAAATTTGCTGCGGACAAACTCAACGCGCGCCGGGTCGTTCATAAACGAATCACCAGTAGCAATGAGGCCTGTCACTACTTGCACATCGTTAATTTCTTGGGCGCTGCGCTTAGCGATGTCTATTAATGTTTTATCCGCTTGATACCGCGCCGGCATCCCAGGAACTTGGCCATATTCATAGCCAAAAGCCGTTACATCGACATCATGATGCACGACTTCGGTGGAAATGACAACATCTCCAACATTTAGCGTTGATAAAAAGCCGCCCGCTGAACCGGTGTTAATGACATAATCCGGACGGAATCGTTCCAGCAAAACCGCTGTCGCCATCGCCGCGTTCACTTTGCCGATGCCCGATTTCAATAAAATGACATCAGCGCCGTTGAGCCGGCCTGTCGAAAATTCGCAATTGGCGATGACCGTTTCTTCCCGCCCTTCCATTTGCTCGCGTAAAATCGTCACTTCTTCTTCCATTGCCCCGATAATCGCTGCTTTCATGTTTCTCCCTCTTTCTTATTTTGCTTGTTTGATCGCCTCCATCACCCATACAAACGCATTTTTTTGCGTAAATGTGACGGAGAAGCCGTGTTCTGCAAATAGTTTTGTTAATACGTCCAATGTCGTATAATATTCGCGCTCGAGGTCATCGGCCAAGTTGTGGAAACCGCGCTCCTTTGCCTCTTGTACGGCTTGCCAAAACGCCTGCTTGTCACGGAATGCTGTGTCAGCAAACACTATTTTATCACCTTTTTTTAATAGCTCGCCATACTTCGCAATTGCTTCGCCTTTTTCTTCATCCGTAAGATGGTGAAAAGCGTATGTGCTGACAATCGTATCGACCGGCTCTGGAGGGAGCGGAAACTGCAAAAAGTCCCCGTCCACAATCGGCACATGCTCCCCAAGCTTTTCACGTGCTTTTTTCCGCATCGGTTCCGATGGCTCAATTCCATATACTGTTTTTCCTTGCTCCAACAGCTTTTTCGTTAAGTTTCCCGTTCCAACGCCAAACTCCAGCACGACGTTTTTCGCTTTGCTGGCAACTGTATTTAAAATATCTTCATAATTCGCAAACACTTCGCGATATTCTTCATCATATCCTCCGACAGTTTGATCGTAAGAATCCGCCCATGATTCAAACAAATCAAGAAATTCTCTGCCCATGATATCACGCTCCATAATTTTTATAAATCCTATATATATACTATGATTTTTATCTTAAGTCTGTTCTCAATGTATCATAAGTTTTTATTTTCTTCAACGAAAACAATTGTTTAACGCCGCGGAAATTTGCTACACTTGGCGGTGGAAAGGAGGCATGGCAAACATGAATATTTCCCTCGATCTGATTGAGGATAAAATCGAATTTTTTGAAGCAGATGATTTGCAGACATTAGAGAAAAAAATTAACGAGCAAATTGAGCATAATAAGGCGCTTCTCCTTCACGTCCACCATGTTTCCCACCAAATGCATGTCGCAGAAAACGGGAAGCGGTTTTACAGTGCGGTCGTTCACTTTAAAGCGAAAAAATAAGCGGATTTCCTTGAAAAAAGGAAATCCGCTTATTTTCTTAATTTCTGCACTTTCTCCGGCTTCCATCCTTGATTTTCCACCCATTCAATATACACTTTGTAATATTGCGTTTTGTCTTTTGTTGAAATCGTCGCGACAGCTTTATTTGGACCGTTGTTGCCGATAAACCACACGATCATATCAGATTGGGAAAGACCGGTTGCATAGCTGACAGCATCTAACATTTCTTTCCAATCGACAGAATCTTTCTTAAACTGCGTGACGTGAGGTTCGGATTGTGTGGTACCAATCGGTTGCCATGCAGGATTGACAATTTCTTTTTCTATGTTCGATCCAGGCGCCCCCGGAGTTTCGATCACTTCTTGCTCTTCTTGCTCTGCTTCACTCGTTTCTTCTTGATCTGTTTGCTCTCCCTCTTCATCATTCTCTTGTTGTCCATTAATCTCTACTTCCACTTTTTTTTCGTCATTATCTTTTTTGGCTTCTGTCTTTGATTGCGTCTTTGCTGTTTGCTCACTCGGCCGGCCGTCATCGGAAAATAAATTCCATGCGACGACGATAATCAGCAGCACTACTACAGCAATCGCTGCATTGAGAATGCGATTGATTTTGCGGCGCTTTGCCCGCTGCGCAAAGCGCGGTCCCAATTCTTTTGCCAACCGTTTCGTCCCTCCTTCACATCGCTGTTCTTATTGTATCATGACGATCCTCCCTAATAAACTGTTTCGTCGCTATCGTTCATTTTTGTCCCGATGATCAAATTCATATATTTTCTGAACAAGATCAGAAAATACATCATTTGCCACCGTCTGTGCGCCAAGGCTGTCCAATTCTACAACAACGAGCGCGTATTTCGGCGCCTCTGCAGGAAAATAACCGGCAAACCATTTATTGATCAGCTCTTGATGATGAGATATTTTCCCGGTTTCTGCTGTGCCTGATTTTCCGGCCACTTCATACGGAAGTGACTGAAATTGGCGCCCTGTGCCGCGTTGATCAGTAACGACTTTCCGCAATAATTGCTGCAGTTTTCCAGCAGTTGCAGGAGAAATCGGCTGGTCGTCGGAAAACGGCTGTTCCGGAAACGTAAAAAAAGTGGTGCCGTTTTTATATAAAATTTTGCTTACCGCCCTTACTTGCTTTGCCTCGCCGTTTCGCGCAATCGTTGCCATCATATTGGCAACTGCCAGCGGCGACACGCGCACATCTTTTTGCCCGATCGACGTTTGCGCCACTGCCAGCGGTATGCGCTTATCATTGTCATCGTGCCAGATCGTTCCCTTTCGCTCTTCTGGAAATTGCTTAAAATTTTCTTCATGATATACATCGCCTTGCCATCCCGCAAGCGGGTATAATCCAAGCTTTTTTGCATATATTTCAAGAATGTCAGGATCTTGTTGAACAAGCTTTTTCCCAAGTGTCGCGAAAGCGTTGTTGCAGCTTGCGGCAAAACTTTCATCAAATCCTAACATCCCGTATGAATGAACATTATCAAGCGTCACGCCGTCGATTTTTTTACTGCAATCAAACATCGTTTGTTTGGAAACGATTCCTGTTTCCAGCGCTGCCGCCGCAATCACCGTTTTAAATATCGATCCGGGGATTTGCGGCAAAATCATTTGATTTTCCGCTCCGCGATTTTTATACGGATTGCGCGGGTCCATATCGGGGCGGCTAACCATGGCAAGCACGCTATTTGTTTTGATATCCAGCAAGACAATCCCGCCTTTTTTCATGCGATGCTTTTGCACAACCGTCTCCGCGATTTGCTGCAAATCGCGATCGATCGTCGTTTTAACGGAAACGGGATAAAACGGATTGCCGGGGTCGCTATACTTCACGTTAATCCCAAATAAAGGGCCTCCTTCTGCATCGACATGATACAACAACTTCGTCTCTCCTTCCGGGATTAAAAATTCGTCAAACGCCTTTTGCAACCCATGAATTCCTACTTCAACATGGGGCGAAAGAGGCCGCTTCGGATAACGGGAGCGCAAAAGGCTGGCATCTTCGCGCGTAAAACCGATTAAATGCGGCGCATATGTCTTGTCAAGCGGACGCTGTTTTTTTACCGCAAACACGCCTGGAATATGCAATTGATTAATTTTTTCCATTTGTTCTTCCGTTAAGGCAAACGGTGCGCCGTTTGTTGAAAAAATAAACGGTTTGCTTGCTTTTTTCAGCTGATCGATAATGCGCTGTGGAGAAATATCGAGGATGGCTGCCACTTTTTCGACGGGCCACTCCATTTCCTTCAGAAACGGAAATAAAATAAGCGATGGAGTATATTCTTTCGTCAATGGCTTCCCGTGCCGATCAACAAATGTTCCCCGCCCATCATCAATGACCATTTCTTGCGTCCGCTGCGCTACGCTTGCTTCAATCAAGTTGACGTTTTGTTTGGAAAATGACTCTGTGCTAATTAGCTGAATTTGAACAAGACGGGCGATAAGAAGAAAAATTCCGATTTGAATCGCCGAAAGGATCACGATTGCTCGTTTTTTCCACATAAAAAACACCTCATCTTCATTTTCGACGAGGTGTTTTATTTTAAAACCTATTTTACCGCGACAATTTTGACAAGCATTTCGCCTCCTGGCGTTTGCACCGTAACTTCTTCCCCGACTCTTCTGCCAAGAAGCGATTTTGCAATTGGCGAGTCGTTAGAAATTTTCCCTTCAAACGGATCAGCTTCAGCGCTTCCAACAATCGTATACGTCTCTTCCTCCCCATCCGGAAGCTCAATAAACGTAACGGATTTTCCAAGTGAAACAACGTCTGGATTTTCCGTGTCTTCTTCAATAATAATCGCATTGCGAATCATGTTTTCAAGCGTTTGGATGCGCGCTTCAACAAACGCTTGTTCGTCTTTGGCGGCGTCATACTCGGAGTTTTCCGACAGATCGCCAAATCCGCGCGCGATTTTAATGCGTTCCACTACTTCCTTGCGCTTAACGGTTTTTAAATATTCCAGTTCTTGTTCCAGTTTCTCTTTCCCTTCTTTTGTCATCGGGTATTGCTTTTCGTTTGCCATTATACCTTCACTCCTCTATATTTTTCCTTCTTATTTTCATGTGGTATGTAAAACGTACGAACAACGAAGAAAGTTGTCGTACGTTTACTTGTTATATTATTTATATTGTTTTGTTTATGTTATTATAAAATCGATTTTTGTTCAAGAATTGCACGAATTTTTGTAACCATTAAATCAATGGCGACACGATTTTGGCCGCCTTCTGGAATAATGATATCGGCATAACGCTTCGTCGGCTCCACAAATTGATTGTGCATCGGACGAACGACGGTAACGTACTGCTCGATCACCGACTCCAGCGTACGTCCGCGCTCATTAATGTCACGGAGCAGGCGGCGGATAATGCGAATGTCGGCATCGGTATCCACATATACTTTAATATCCATTAAGTCGCGCAGCCGTTCATCTTCTAATACAAGTATCCCTTCTAAAATAATAACATCTTTTGGCTCAACGTGAATCACTTTGTCCGATCTCGTATGAAGCTTGTAATCATAAACCGGCTTTTCGATCGGCTCATATCGCAATAATTTATGAATGTGTTCAATCAACAGATCGTTATCGAACGCAAGCGGATGGTCATAATTCGTACGCAGCCGCTCTTCAAACGGCAGATGGCTTTGGTCTTTATAGTAAAAATCTTGTTCAAGCACTAAAATCGAGTGGCCGCCAAAATGCTCATAAATCGCCCTTGCCACGCTTGTTTTTCCCGATCCGGATCCGCCGGCAACGCCGATGACAACAGGCTTCTTCCCCATGTCAGTTCTCCTTTCTCATCATGTTGTATGGGAAGACTTCGCGCTCCACTTTAAACTTGACAATTTGCAGCGGATGGCGTGCCGCATCTAATTCGTTTCCATCTTCGTCCCAAATTTTCTCGACTACTTGTGTGAAATTTTCAATTTCTGGTCCGAAAAATTCCACTTCATCGCCCGGTTTAAAGAAGTTGCGTTGCTGCAATGTGACCATTTTTGTTTCTTTATCATAATCAAGTACAAGCCCCGCAAATTCGTGCGTCGTTTTCCGGCTATGAGAACCGTACATATGATCTTGATAGCCCGGTATCCCCGTAAAGAAAGATGGGGCGGTATCGCGGTTGGCGCACTTGTCCAGTTCTTTAATCCATTCTTCGCGAATCGTGAAATTGTCAGGATCGGCGCAATAAGCATCGATCACTTTGCGGTAAACCCCGACTACCGTCGCCACATAATGGATCGATTTCATCCGCCCTTCGATTTTCAGGCTGTCAATGCCTAATTCAATCATGGTTGGAATCGCGCGAAGCAAATTTAAATCTTTCGCGCTCATCGCAAACGGGGCATCGTTTTCAGCAAACAACGGTATTTCTTTATCCCCTTTTAATTGATATAAATCGTAATCCCAGCGGCATGATTGACAGCAGCCCCCGCGGTTGGAATCGCGCGCCGTCATATGGTTGCTTAATACACAGCGCCCGGAATAAGCAGAACACATCGCGCCATGGATAAATGCTTCAATTTCAATATCGACTTTCTCTTTAATTTCCCGAATTTCTTCCGCACTCGTTTCACGCGCGAGCACCACACGTTCCAGCCCTTCTTCTTTCCAAAATTGAACCGCTTTCCAGTTTGCCATCGACTGCTGTGTGCTTAAATGCACTTCCAATTTCGGCGCTACCCGGCGCGCCGTTTCGATAATCAGCGGATCGGCGACAATAATGCCGTGAACGCCGGCTTGTTCTAGCGCGCGCAAATACTCTTCGAGCCCGGGAATGTTTTCGTTATGTGCATAAATGTTGGCTGTCACATACACTTTTGCGCCATATTGATTTGCAAACCGCACTCCTTCTGCGATTTCTTCAATCGTAAAATTGTCGGCGTTGGCACGTAAGCTATATTCTTGTCCGCCGAGAAATACCGCATCCGCCCCGTAATGCACGGCGATTTTCAGCTTTTCCAAATTGCCGGCTGGAGCGAGAAGCTCTGGTTTTTTCACGATAACGCGCTTGCCGTTGATGATCTCAGAAATTTTGTCGTTTTTTAACAGCATCCAGCTACTCCTCCTTTTCTCGGTGTATTAATAAACTGTTTCCTTAAAGAAAAATCCGGTATCCAACGGGCGGTGTTTTGGCTGGATCGCTTCGATTTTCGCTAGCAGTTCATCTTTTTCTTTCTCGTATTGCTTGCGGTTTTCAGCACATAAATCAATGGCGCGGCGGTATAGTTTCGTCACTTCCGTAATATAGCCGGGCTCGTGCAGTACACCGTCAATTTTGAAGCTGTCGATGCCGGCGTCCACCATCTCACTAAGTTCATCGATGATGCAAATATCGTTTGGACTCATAATATGTGTGCCGTTTTCGTCTTCGAAAATCGGATATTTGCTGTCGCGCTCTTTGTCGTACAGAAACATGCCTTTTTCATATTTTTTCCGTTCGATTTCCATAACTTTTCCTTGATATTCAAAATAGTTTCCAATTAAAGAGCGTTTTGATTGATACATGCAAGTCATTCCGTGCACTTGCACTTCGATTTCGACTTCGGCGTGCTCTTTAATTTCTAAAATCGCCTCCATATTTAATTCGCGGGCGAGGACAGCGCGCTTCGCTCCTTTTCGTCCCCAATAATTGCACGTATACCAGTTGGTCGCCGTTGTTTCTGGATTCCAGTGCAATTTCATATGCGGCGCCACTTCGCGCACGGTCATTAACACCGCCGGATCGCCAAAGACGATCGCATCAACGCCTGTATCAGCGAGAAACGCTATATAATCGCCCAGTTCGTCCACTTTGTCGTTATGGAAAATCGCGTTCATCGCAACATATACGTTAATGCCGTATTGCCGCGCTATCGCGGCCGCCTCTTTGACATCCGCGCGCGAAAATTCTCCTGCCAGGCGCAGACCATAGCGCTGCTCGCCGATGATAATCGCGTCAGCGCCGGCATCGGCTAACTCATGTATATGTGAAACGCTCGTTGGCGTCACTAACAGTTCCGGTTTTTTCATCGCTTTTCACCTCGTTTTCGTGATATGGCGATCCCATCGCCGATCGGAAGAATGACCGTTTCGTAATCCGTTCGCCCGAACAACCATTCATTGTAGCGGCGAATTTTCGACACTAGCTGGCGAATCCGCTTATTTTCAATCGGTTCTTCCATGGCGACAAGCCCTTTAAATAATACGTTATCTGTAATAATGATGCCGCCTTCCTGCAACAACGGCTCATACATTTGAAAAAAACGCTGATATTGCCCTTTTGCCGCATCGATAAAAATGACATCAAACGGGGCGTGTTCCGCGACATCGTCATATACATCCAGCGCATCGCCGAAAATCGCGCGAATTTGCCCGCCTGTCCCTGTTTTGCTTATATAAAAAAGCGCGCGTTCATACCGCTCGCGATCACGCTCAATCGTAACGATATTCACATCGGGAAGCGCTTTTGCCATGCGAATGGCGGAATAGCCAATCGCAGTGCCAATTTCTAAAATCTTCTTTGGCTTGGCGATTTTTAACAATTGCAGCATCGCTTCGATTCCGGCAATCTCCATAATCGGAATGCGATGCTGCTTTGCGTAACGCTCCATCTCTTTTATTGGCTCATCCCGTTCGGGAAGAAACTGTTCCATATAATGCGCTACTTCCTTTGAAACCAAAAGAGCTCCTCCTCGTAAAAATAAGAGTCACATAATGACTCTTATGGCAGGATGGTGATTGATAACTTTATATATACTACCATAAAATATACGAAATGCGAAATACTTTGTTTGCACTCTAAAGGCATCATCCTATTGTTTTCCTATATGTTTTTCTTTCTGGCGGTTATGTTCCTCCAACGTTTTTGTAAAAATGACCTCTCCCGCTGGCGTAGCCAGAAAGTACAAATAATCGGTTTTCGCTGGTTTCAACGCTGCTTGAATCGACATTTCCCCGGCGTTCGCAATCGGGCCGGGAGGAAGGCCTTTATGAATATACGTGTTATAAGGAGATTGGACTTCCAAATCTTTATAATAAACGCGTTCTTTATGTTTTCCAAGCGCATATAAAACAGTAGGATCTGTCTGCAGCGGCATGCCGGTGCGGAGGCGGTTGTAAAAGACGCTCGCGATTTTTTCGCGCTCCGCTTTTTCTGTCGCCTCTTCTTCAATTAAAGACGACATCGTTAACAGCTGATGTACCGTCATATTCATTTCGTTCCGGTCGCGTTCATATTTTGCCAGCACTTTTTCTGTTTTTTTCAGCATTGCCTCGACAATTTCCGGAATCGGCGGTTTTTTTTCATGGAATGAATAAGTGGCCGGAAACAAATAACCTTCTAGCGGGTAGCGGATATTTTTATTTAAAATATCTCTCGATAAAACAGACGGATATTTTTGAATAAGCTGTTCGATATATTTGCGGTCGTTTAATTGTTGGAGCACTTCTTCTTTCTTATATCCCGTTTTCTTAGCAATCATTTCGGCAATTTGCGTAAGTTGCGTCCCTTCCGGAATCGTCAGCTTTAGCCCGCTTTTTTCTGTGACTTTCCCTGTCTTTAAAACCGCAATGATTTTTTCCAACGGCATCGACCGGTTTAACTGATATTCTCCTGCTTGGAAATTAACATGGTTTTTCAGCTTCACATAATAACGGAACACGAATGAACTTTTAATTAACCGTTTTTCTTCTAACATGTCGGCAATATCATTCACGGAAGAGCCAATCGGTATCGATACATGGACAGGAGTGCGGTCATCTGGATCAACAGGTCGCAACGCTGATTTTATATAGAAATAGCTTCCTGCTGCAATCACGATACATGTAAAAAAAACAACAATCGACACAATCAATACGATTTTCCGGACAATTCGTACATCTTTTTGAAAAAACTGGTGATTATCCATGAAAAACCTCCTCTCACTCGTGATATTATACAACAAATTTTTGCATTTTTCGCTATCTATCTCTCCTTTTCATACAAAAAAGATGGCCGATGATCACGGCCATCTTGTTTCTTATTCCGCTTCTTCCTCTTGTTCGGCGCAGAACGTATTCCACACTTCTTCGATCATGTCCCATTCTTCCTCAGATTCAATCGGCAAAAGCTCCCCTTCTCGCTCCTCATCTCCGGGAATAAAGGCCGACACATGGACTTCCGTTTCTTCCTCCTCTTCAAATTCCGCGCCTACCGGATAATAAAACACATAAGATTTTCCAAAATCCTCTGATTCAAACGTAAACAAGATTTCACACAATTGCTCGTTGCCGTTTTCGTCGACAACGGTAATATGGCGATCTCCATGTTCCATTTTCTTGTCTCCTCCATTTATTGTTTGCTGTCAAGATACGACTGTAAAATAACGGCAGCCGCCATTTTATCAATCACTTTCCTTCTTTTTTTCCGGCTGACGTCAGCGGCGATTAACATCCGCTCTGCCGCCATGGTGGACAACCGCTCGTCCCACAGTATAACGGGCAGCGCAAACTCTTGTTCAAGTATTTTGGCAAAGCGCTGGCTCGCCTCCGCACGCGGCCCGACCGTGCCATTCATATTTTTCGGAAACCCGACGACGATCGTATCGACTTTGTATTCATCGATAATCTCGCGAAGCCGCTTTAAACCGTATTCTCCTTGTTCCTCGTCAATCGAAATCGTTTCAATTCCTTGCGCAGTCCAACCTAATTCATCGCTGACGGCCACCCCAAGCGTCTTTGTACCTAAATCAAGCCCCAATGCACGCATACATTAACCCTTTCGCTGTCCTTGTAAATAGAATTTCACTAACTCCTCAATTAATTCATCACGCTCAACTTTGCGAATTAACGCTCGGGCATCTTTATGGCGAGGGATGTAAGCAGGGTCGCCAGATAATAAATAACCGACAATTTGATTGATCGGATTGTATCCTTTTTCTTGAAGAGCATCATATACCGTCAGCAGCACTTCACGAATGTTCGTCTCGGCCGGCTCTTCAGAAAAATGAAACTGCATCGTTTGATCAAATGAGCTCACCGTCTCCACCTCGCTCTCCGTTCTGGCATCTCCCTATCTTACATCCATTGTACACTATCTCCATCAATTATCAAACGGATTTTATCCATGTTTCGACATATTGCAATGCTTCCCCGACTTTGCCTGGGTCTTTTCCGCCAGCCTGAGCCATGTCAGCGCGGCCACCACCGCCGCCGCCGCAACGGACGGCAACTTCTTTAATTAGTTTTCCAGCATGATATCCTTTTTCCACTAAGTCATCCGTAATTCCGGCGATCAAGCTTACTTTTTCCCCATGCACAGCCGCTAATACGATAACCGCTGATCCTAATTTTTGTTTTAATTCATCGACCATTGTGCGCAAATGGTTCATGTCCGCGGCGTTCACTTTGCTTGCTAGTACAGGAATTCCGTTAACCTGTTTCACTTTGTTGACAAGGCTGGCTGCTTCCATATTTCCAAGGCGTGCCGCTAATGATTCGTTTTCGCGCTGCAATTGGCGAATCTCGTTCATTAGCGCATCGATGCGGTGAGTGATTTCTTTCGGGCTTGTTTTTAATTTTTGCGCGACTTCTTGCAACAAGGCGATTTGTTCATTCATAAAGCGGTACGCCGCTTCCCCTGTCACCGCTTCAATCCGGCGCGTGCCTGCGCCAATGCCTGATTCGGAAACAATTTTAAACAAGCCGATTGCCGACGTGTTTGGCACATGGCAGCCTCCGCAAAGCTCCAAGCTGTAATCGCCTACTTGCACAACGCGGACGATATCCCCGTATTTTTCGCCGAATAACGCCATTGCGCCCATCGCTTTTGCTTCCGCCAGCGGCTTATAGAAAATGTCGACAGGAATGCTGCGCCAAATTTTTTCGTTCACAATCGCTTCGATGCGTTCCAGTTCCTCTGGCTTTACTTGTCCGAAATGCGAAAAGTCAAAGCGCAAGCGATCTGGGGCAACTAGCGATCCCGCTTGGTTGACGTGCGGCCCGAGCACATCTTTTAATGCTTGATGCAGCAAATGTGTCGCCGTGTGATTTTTCACAATGCTTGCCCGTTTCGCTTCATCGATTCGCGCCATATATGTTTCGCCTTTTTTCAACGTTCCTTTTTCGACGATGATATGATGCAAATGCTGCCCGTTCGGCGCTTTTTGGACGTCTTTAACAAACGCTCTCGCCGTTTCGTTTTCCAGCCATCCCTGGTCAGCGATTTGCCCGCCGCTTTCCGCGTAGAACGGCGTTACATCTAATATAATTTGCGCTTCTTCTCCTTCGCTCACTTCATCGGCCAGATTGCCGTCTTTAACGATCACGGCTACTTTGGATTGCGCATGCAGCTCATCATAACCGACGAAGCGGCTTTCGACTTTTATGTCACCGAGCACGCCTCCTTGTACTTGCATCGAGTCAACATCTTGGCGAGCGGCGCGGGCGCGTTCCCGTTGACGCTCCATTTCCCGTTCAAAACCTTCGTGATCCACTTTCATTCCTTCTTCTTGCGCGTACTCTTCCGTTAATTCCACAGGAAAACCATATGTGTCATAAAGCCGGAACACGTCTTCCCCGGAAATGACATCACTGCCGCGCTCTTTTTCTTTTTCGATGACGCTTGCTAAAATTGCCAAGCCTTCATGCAACGTTTCATGGAAACGTTCTTCTTCGGTTTTAATGACTTTTTGAATAAATGCTGCTTTTTCTTTTACTTCTGGATAGAAATCCCCCATGATTTCGCCAACCACTGGCACCAATTCATACATAAACGGACGTTCGATATGAAGTTGTTTGGCAAAACGAACCGCCCGGCGCAGCAAGCGGCGCAATACATAACCGCGGCCTTCATTGGATGGAAGCGCCCCGTCGCCAATAGCAAATGTTACCGCTCGGATATGGTCGGCAATTACTTTAAACGCCACGTCTTTTTCCGCATCAGCACCATACTGTTCTCCAGAAATCCGTTCTGTCGCACGGATAATCGGCATAAATAAATCTGTTTCAAAGTTGGTCGGCGTTCCTTGCAAGATCGAGCACATCCGCTCCAATCCCATGCCTGTATCAATGTTTTTCTTTGGAAGCGGCGTATATGTACCGTCCGGGTTATGGTTAAATTGTGAAAACACGAGATTCCATACTTCTAAATAGCGATCGTTTTCTCCGCCCGGATATAATTCGGGATCATTCGGATCATTTCCAAACTCTTCGCCGCGATCATAAAAAATTTCCGTATTCGGGCCGCTCGGGCCTTCGCCAATATCCCAAAAGTTTCCTTCCAAACGGATAATCCGTTCTTCTGGAAGGCCAATTTCTTTATGCCAAATTTCAAATGCTTCATCGTCCTCCGGATGAATCGTTACTGACAATCGCTCCGGTTCAAAACCAATCCATTTTTCGCTTGTTAAAAATTCCCATGCCCAATGAATGGCTTCTCGTTTAAAATAATCGCCAATCGAAAAATTTCCGAGCATTTCGAAAAATGTATGGTGGCGCGCCGTTTTCCCGACATTTTCAATGTCGTTTGTACGAATGGACTTCTGCACATTGCAAATGCGCGGATTATCTGGAACGACACGGCCATCAAAATATTTTTTTAATGTGGCGACGCCGCTGTTGATCCACAGCAAAGACGGATCATCGACAGGAATGAGCGAGGCGCTCGGCTCGATTGCGTGACCTTTTTCTTTGAAAAAGTCTAAAAACATCTTCCTTACTTGTGCTGAAGTAAGCTTTTTCATCCTGATCCTCCCTTTCAACGCCATATTGAATTTGAATATAAAAAACTCTCATCCCCTTCAGGGACGAGAGTTATGCTCGCGGTACCACCCTGCTTATGAACGGCAAGCCGTTCATCCCTCTAACGCCGTAACGTGGCGATACGTCAGGTTTTGCCTGCGCTCCGGATTAGCGTTCTGTTACCCTTCATCTGGAATTTCTTTCAGCCACGGAAATTCCTCTCTGTGCGCGAACCCGCGCTTTAAGATGGACTGTAACATACTCGATCCGTCATCGCGTTATGTATTCACTTTTTCATTGAATGATTATAGACAAGCGTCATTTATTTGTCAATGCGCCCGAGAATGTTCTTTCCAATGAAGAAGAGCGACTTTTAATACAGCAAGAAGCGGAACGGCAACAATCAGGCCAAGCACCCCCGCTATTTCCCCGCCGGCAAACAAGGCAAACATAATCACAAGCGGATGCATGTGCAAACTTTTCCCGACAATCAATGGCGATAAAATATTGCCTTCTAAAAATTGCAGAAAAAAAATAATTGCAGAGACAATAAGCACCATTTTGAGCGAAACGGTAGCCGCCAAAATGACGGAGGGAACCGCTCCGATAATCGGCCCAAAATAAGGAATAATATTCGTTGCCCCGATAATAAACCCGAGCAAAAGCGGGTAGTCCATGCCTGCGATCCATAACGCAAGTGCGGCAACCATCCCGATGATGAATCCGACAAACAATTGGCCGCGGATATAGCTGCCAAGCGATTCGTCTACATCTTTCAAAAACGCAAGCCCTGGTTGGCGCCACCGTTTCGGTGTCATATACCATACCGCTTTTTTCAGCTGATCGATATCCTTCAGCATGTAAAAAACGATAAACGGAATAAGCAAAAACAACAGCGCGGAATTAACAAGCCCTTTCACTCCGTTAATCACCGCCGTTAGCGCGTTCGCCGCCGTTTGTTCCAGCTGCACGATCATCGTTTCGATTCTTGTGTGAATTTCCAGCGGCCATGCCGATGTTTCATTGTGGATTTGTTTTGTCCAGTTCCGGTATGTCTCCGTTAATGCCGGCAAGCTTTCGCTCAAGTCTTTCAGCTGCTGGATCAGCAACGGAATTCCTTTATAAAAACCATAACCGATGCCGCCGAAAAAGAGAAAATAAATCAATAAAATTGCCATCCAGCGCGGAATGCCTTTTTCATAAATGGATTCCACGAACGGATGTAATAAGTACGTAATAAATGCAGCAATCACAAATGGAATAAGTATGGTTATAAATAAATGCACAACCGGCATCCATACTTCCTTCATGCGAACAATTAAGTAAATCATCATCACAACAACCAGCCATTTGCTCACACGAATGATGGACAACCATTGCTTCTCCCCCATGGCAACACCCCCTATCGTTAGTGTAGGAGCTAAAAGCAGAATTATACAAAAAAGCGCCAATTCCCGTTGTTCCTTACAGGAATTGGCGCTTCCTTATTTTTAACGAATCGCTTTCGCTAACCGGCGGCGCATTTTTTTGATGGAGCGATTGTTCAGCCAATCGTTGCGCTGTGCCAGCTGATAAGCAGCAACTCCTAATCCTAACGCGAACAAAGAGGTCATTGCGCGATTCATGCCCGTCCCCTCCTTACAGGATCGTGCGCTCATGTTCGTCGAACAAGTCGTCTAACGAGCTTAACGTTCCGTCTTCTTCCACTTGATGTGTGTGAATCATCCCTTTGGAAACAGAGAGCTCGATAAAACAATCCCAGCAATAATATTGATTGACGCCGATTTTACCTAAATTTTTACTTTTACAGTTTGGGCAAATGAGCACAAACAGCCACTCTCCTTACATCATTGTGTTAACAATAATCGCTTCTTCCCCGACCGTAAAGGGAACCGCATCCATCCGCTTTTTCCCTTCCGTCAAATCAGCAAAAAAACCTTCTGTAATCTCATATCCTCCGATTATGCCCAATTGCCCGTGAAAATATACATCTTCCAACAATCCAAGCTTCTGGCCATCCGCAGTAATCACCGGTTTTCCGGCGATTCCGCGTTCGCTGTAAAGAGAGTAGCCAGCTGGCAAAGAGGAGGATCGTAAAAGCGCATCATCATACACGATGACCCCATCCGATCCAAATGCTTGAACGCCATGAAGCGGAAGATACCGATGGCGCGCAAACCATCCTTTGCTTTCGACGATAAACCCTTGGACTTTCCCTGTGTTGGTAAAGCAAATGTCACTTATTTTTCCGACGTTTTTCCCTGTTTTTTGCTCATATACAGGAAGCCCTTTCATATGTGAAAATGTCCGCAAAGATCTCTCCACCTTTCCAGACATACTTAGCTTGGCTACTCGTCCATAAAGTCATACGGTGAAACGTTTTCCATTCCGATGTTCGCGTCTTCCATCGGCAGCTCCCCTTCAACAGCAGGGACAAGAATTTTTCGCAATTTTTCCGTCAGCGTTGTTTGCCGGGAGCTATCATCACTGCGGGCAACCCCTAATTTAAACGCCTCTTCTTCGCCGCATATAATTAAAAATTGTTTGCTCCTTGTCACGGCCGTATATAATAAATTCCGCTTTAACATGCGATAATAGCTTTTCACAACCGGCAAAATGACAATTGGAAATTCGCTTCCTTGCGATTTATGAATGGAACAGCAATATGCATGCGTAATTTGCGACAAATCTTGCCGCGAATATGTCACCTCGATGCCGTCAAAAGAAACGACAACTAAATCTTGCTTCTCCGTATTTTCTTTCGCGTAAAAAATCGCGACAATTTCCCCAATGTCCCCATTAAACACATTGTCATCAGGTTGGTTGACAAGCTGCAGCACCTTATCACCAACCCGATATATGACATCGCCAACCGAAAGTTCCCGCTTTTTCTCAGATTTCGGATTAAACAAATCTTGCAGCACTTGATTGAGGCGGTCGATTCCGGCAGGGCCGCGATACATCGGGGCAAGCACTTGAATGTCTTTCACTGCGAAGCCTTTTCTGCGCGCGTTGTCGGCAATTTGCCGGACAACTTCAGCCACTTGTGAAGTCTGGCAGCGAATGAATGAGCGGTCTGCCTTTGGAGCAGTTAAGTCCGGAGGAAGGCCCCCGTTTTTCATTTGGTGCGCCAATTCGATAATCGATGAGCCCTCCGCTTGCCGGTACACTTCGGTTAGCCGAACGGTCGGGATGACACCCGCTTGCAATAAATCCTTTAACACTTGTCCCGGTCCGACAGATGGCAGCTGATCTTCATCCCCGACAAGGATCACTTGCATGCCGTCCGGAATCGACTTAAACAGCTGATTGGCCAGCCACGTATCGACCATCGACATTTCATCAACGATTAAAAGTTTGCCGCTAATCGGCTCGTCCTCATCATGGGTAAAACCTTCCGCCCCATTCCATCCAAGCAAACGGTGAATCGTCACCGCAGGCAAACCCGTCGCTTCGCTCATTCTTTTTGCCGCCCTTCCCGTCGGCGCGGCGAGCAAAATCGGAAATGGATCATCTTTCGTGTAATCTTTCGGATCGAGGGAAAAACCGTGCAAATCAGCGAAAATTTCCACAATCCCTTTAATGACTGTCGTTTTTCCTGTGCCGGGGCCTCCGGTCAAAATAAACAGCGGGGAAGAAAGCGCTTGTCGAATCGCTTCTTTTTGCGTGGGAGCATATTGAACGGATAAACGCTCCTCCAGCCTTCCGAGCGCTAGCAAAAATTCCGATTCCGGAAACGTCATCACTGCTTCCGTTTGCTGTAAAAGGCGCTTCACATTTGTCACAATTCCTTTTTCAGCAAAATAAAGCGACGGAATATAAAATTTTTCATCTTCCTTGATCAGCTTTCCTTCTTCAGAAAGCATTAACAACATTTGCTCGATCGCTTTTTCACTGACTGTTTCTTTTCGTTTTGCTTCCAAAAGCTGTTTAATGTTTGTGACAAGCTGCCTTTCTGTCACATACACATGCCCTTCTTGAAGGCAATCCCGTTCTAACACAAACAAACACGCCGCGCGAATGCGCGCAGGATGGCTGCCGGAAATGCCAAGCCGGTAGCCTAATTCGTCGGCGCGGCCAAAGCCGATTCCTTCGACATCTTCGACAAGCTGGTAGGGGTTTTGCTGAATAACGGAGAGTGTTTCATCTTGGTATACTTGATAAATTTTCATCGACAATTGCGGGCCAAAACCAAACTGGGAAAGCGCGATCATCGTCTGTTCCAGCCCTTCATGGGCACGCAACGTATCATACAGCTCTTTTGCCCTTTGCTTTGACAATTTTGGAACATCATCCAACACGCTTGGATCCGCTAAAATTTTGGAAATGGCATTTTCGCCAAGCGCTTCGACGATCGCTTTTGCCGTTTTTTTCCCGATTCCTTTAAATAAATCGCTGGATAAATAGTGAATGATGCCGTCTTTCGTGTTAGGGAATTGTTTGCGGAAATGGTCGACAACATATTGCCGGCCGAACTTTGGATGGTCATGAAATTTCCCGTAAAAAATATACGTGTCATGCTCGTTCATTTTAGGAAAATATCCGGTCACCACAACTTCTTGTTCATCGTACGCTTCGTTCGTTTCTTCGACCCGGACGCGAACGACGGAATACAAATTCGCTTCATTATGAAAAATGGTGGAAATATATGAACCTTTTATAAACGAAGTTCCCTCGAAAACAAATGATTCCAGTTGCTGCAATGGAATCCCCTGCCCTTTTATCGTTGTAACGCCTTTTCCATCATCTTTTTCCCATATCCGGCGAGCAAATGATCTGGCTGGATCTGAAGCGCGGTCGTAAACATTTTTAATGCGGTCTTGACATCATCTTTATAAGCATAGATAACCCCTAAATTATAATACGCATCGGCATGGCGTTCATTTAGCTGGATCGTTTTTTGAAAATAGCGCATCGCCTCATCGACAAATTCAAGCTGCGCCAGGCACAGCCCGAGCTGAAACACCGCCTCTACGTCGCTCTCGTTCAGCTCCGCCGCTCTTTGTAAATACGGCAGCGCAAGACGGGGCGCCTCCAAATGCATCAATGACATTCCAAGCATGAAAAAGACGTCTCCGTCATTCAGCCCCTTTTGAATCGCTTGCTCAAACATATCCTTCGCTTGCGCAAACTGCTGGCGCTTGTAAAAGACAGAACCCATTCCATAATATGCCGCCGCCGCGTTGCTATCGAGCTCTATCGCCTTTTTGAAAAAGTTAAGCGCTTTTTCCTCTTCTCCAGCCGCGGCCAACACGGTCCCAAAATTGATGTAGCCGACTGGATCGTTCGGATTTTCTTCAATCACATCATGAAAACATTTGATCGCTTCTTCATAATTTCCTTTTTGCATATATGCGATTCCTGCGCGGTTTTTCTCCTCCATTTCCTTTTCACTCCTTACGCACATTATAGCACATATGTTCGCAATTTTCTATTCATTACAGGAAAACCTCAACCCGCATAAGAGTTGAGGTTTTCCTGTCACATCCGCCTTAGCGCATCTCTCGATTCTGCAGCATCCTGCCGTTTTTTTCAGGCGACATACCAAAGTCTTTCGCCATTGCGGAACACTTTATCGATCGTTCCACCGCCAAGACATTCCTCGCCATTGTAAAACACGACGGCTTGCCCGGGAGTAACAGCGCGAACCGGTTCATCGAAGACAACTTCTACTTTATCATCATCCATCATATGCACAGTGACGCCTATATCTGGCTGGCGGTAACGGAATTTCGCTGTGCACCGGAACGATTTTGGCGGTTTGCGGTCTGACACCCAGTTGACATTTGTCGCAATAAGCGAAGTCGAATATAAATATTCATTGTTAAACCCTTGTGCGACGTACAAAATATTTTCCTTCACGTTTTTGCCGACCACAAACCATGGCTCGCCGTTTCCGCCAATGCCAAGACCGTGGCGCTGTCCGATCGTATAGTACATCACTCCGTCATGCTTTCCTTTCACTTCGCCATCCAGCGTTTGCATAATCCCCGGCTGTGCCGGCAAATAACTGCTTAAAAACTTTTTAAAATCCCGTTCACCGATAAAGCAAATTCCCGTGCTATCTTTTTTTGTCGCTGTGGCAAGCCCGGCGTCTTTCGCGATTTGCCGCACTTGCGCTTTTTCAAGATGGCCGAGCGGAAACATCACCTTCGACAGCTGCTCTTGCCCTAATTGGTTCAAAAAATACGTTTGGTCTTTCTTTTGGTCGACGCCGCGCAGCAGTTTATATTCACCGTCGCGGTACTCAATCCGGGCATAATGGCCAGTCGCCACGTAGTCGGCGCCGATCGATAACGCATGTTCCAAAAATGCTTTGAACTTAATTTCTTTGTTGCACATCACGTCGGGATTCGGAGTGCGTCCGGCTTTATATTCATCCAAAAAGTACGTAAACACTTTATCCCAATATTGTTTTTCAAAATTAACGGCATAGTACGGAATGCCAATTTGGTTGCAAACGCGCACCACATCTTCATAATCTTCCGTCGCCGTGCAAACGCCGTTTTCATCTGTATCGTCCCAGTTTTTCATAAATATGCCGATGACATCGTACCCTTGCTGTTTTAAAAGCAATGCCGCCACCGATGAATCGACTCCGCCCGACATGCCGACAACAACGCGCGTATCTTTTGGAGGTTTGTTCACCTTGCTAACCTCCCCTCTACTTAGTTGTTAATTTTTTCACAATTTTAACTGTTTCCATTGCCGCCTTGGCAATTTGTTCTTTTGTATTGCCTAATCCGAAACTAAAACGGACAGAAGAACGAATGCGATCCGATTCTTTGCCAAACATCGCCACAAGGACGTGCGACGGATCAATCGAGCCGGCAGTGCACGCAGAACCGCTTGAAGCTGCTATTCCCGCCAAATCAAGATTGACAAGCATAGATTCAACGTTTGTCCCCGGAAACGCGACATTGACGATATGCGGGAGGCAGCGGTCTTCATTTCCGTTCACCGCGTAAGAAATTCCCGACTCCGCAAAAATAGACAGCATCGTCTCTCTCAGCAAGCGGTACTCCTGTTGCTTGTCAGACATCGTCTCTTGCACAATTTCCACCGCTTTGGCAAATCCCGCGATGCCTGCCACATTTTCCGTTCCGGCACGGCGTTTCCGCTCTTGTTCTCCGCCATAAAAAAGCGGGGAAAATTTCACTGTCTCCCGGACATATAAAGCGCCGACCCCTTTTGGGCCGTTGATTTTATGCGCAGAAACCGACAACAAATCAACATGATAGTCGTCGACGCGGATCGGAACAAGCCCAAACGCTTGTACGGCATCTGTGTGGAAATAAGCTTGGTGGTCTTTTAACAATTCGCCAATCTCGCGAATGGGCTGCAATACGCCGACCTCATTGTTCGCAAACATAATGGAAACGAGAATCGTATCATCGCGAAGTGCTGCTTTAACATCTGCTGGCGACACATTCCCTTGTTCATCCACAGGAAGATAAGTTACTTCAAATCCTTGCTTTTCTAAATATTGACATGCGCGCAATACAGCATGATGCTCAATCATCGATGTTATAATATGGCGTCCACGATGGCGGTTAGCCATCGCCGTCCCGATAAGCGCGATGTTATCCGCTTCCGTTCCGCCGCTTGTGAAAATGATTTCCGGTTCTTTTGCGCCAAGACTTGCTGCCACAACGGCTCTCGCTTCATCGACCACCTGCCGGCTTTGTCTCCCGAAAAAATGAATGCTCGATGGATTTCCGAACACTTCGGTCATCAGCGGAATCATGCGTTTGACTACATCAGGATGAACGGGCGAGGTAGCGGCATGATCTAAATAAATCCGGTCCAATGATCATTCTCCTTTCATGGTTAAATATAAAACATGTATGATTCGTTATCACCTTCGCTATATTTCGCCAAATCTTCCAGCGTCGTGCTGTCCAGCACTTCCTCCACGGCATCGCGAACGCGAATCCACAATTCCCGTTTTGCCGGTTCTTCCTCATCCAGTTCTTCCACAGGGCTTATCGGCCCTTCTAACACCCGAATGACGTCCCCCGCCGTAATTTTTGCGGGATGGTCTGCAAGCACGTATCCGCCATACGCCCCGCGGATGCTTTTGACAAGCCCGGCGTTCCTCAATGGTGTAACAAGCTGCTCCAGATAATGTTCAGACAAATTGTTCGCTTTGGCAATCGAGCGCAGCGAAATCGGGCGATCCCCGTACTTTTTTGCCAGTTCAATCATAATGGTTAATCCATATCTGCCTTTTGTCGAAATCTTCATCTTATTCCCCCTAACAACTGTTTGTTTTTACATGAGCAGGTCTTATTAACATCCGTTCTGTCACGCGCCGGCATTGCGGCAAAGCAATACCGACTACAGATCCAATCATAACGCAAAATATTAACGTTCCTATCGATACAGGCCCTCCTAAAACCCAGCCGAAAAAAAGAACCAATCCTTCCATCACGATTCGGATATATTGCACTTTCCAGCCTGTTAGCTCCGTCAATGCAATCATTAAACTGTCACGCGGGCCTGCCCCCATATTAGCAGAAATATATATTCCCATTCCATAGCCCGTAATCACAATCCCGACAAGCAGCATTACCAACTTGCCGCCCAACGTTTCGGGAGTGTGCAAATAAGGGATCATCATATATAAATCAATAAAAATACCGACAAAAATCATATTGAGAAAAGCGCCAATTCGCGGAAATTGCTTTAAAAGCAATGCGGAAACCATTAAGATTGCAATGCCGACAATAATCGACCACGTTCCGATCGTCAAGCCGAATCTTCGATATAATCCGATATGCAACACATCCCACGGCGCACATCCGAAATCCGCTTTAATCGTTAATACGATGCCAAACGACATAATCAATAATCCAGCAAAAAAAATTCCCCATTGAAGAATTTGCGCAGATCCGCGGTGAGAATGGGCCATACTCTCCCCCCAATAAATATAAATAAACCGATTGTCATTATATCATAAAATTTCGTTTCCTTCATTTTCGAAAATGACTTTGTTGTTTTAATTGTTCTAATCGTTCATATACTTTCGCATAATATTTTTCATCTCCGTTTTGCTTCGGTGAATAATATTTAACTCCTAACAGCTCATCTGGCAAATATTGTTGAAAAACCCAACTATTCGGATAATCATGCGGATATTGATACCCTTTTCCATGGCCTAGCACACTTGCCCCTTTATAATGCGCGTCTTTTAAATGATCAGGAATATCACCGATTTTTCCGCTGCGCACATCATGAATGGCCGCATCAAGCGCTTTATAGGCAGAATTTGATTTTGCGCTTAAACACAGCTCAATCGTCACAACCGAAAGCGGAATTCTCGCTTCAGGAAGCCCTAATCGCTCCACCGCCGCAATTGCTGCCTGTACTTTCACGCCCATCATCGGATTTGCCAGCCCGATATCTTCGTACGCAATCACAAGCAGCCGCCGGCAAACCGCAGCCAAATCCCCGCCTTCCAATAAACGCGCCAAATAATGCAACGCCGCATCCACATCACTGCCGCGGACGCTTTTTTGAAACGCCGATAAAAGCGAATAATACGTATCCCCTTTTTTATCATGGGTAAAACCTCGATTTTCTACGCACTCTCTTACCGTCTGTTCATCAACATGGACGGAGCCGTCATCTTTCTGCGAGGCGTAGATGATCGTTTCCAATAAATTTAGCGCTAAACGGGCATCCCCGCCTGACGCTTCCGCGATCATGGAAAGCAGCCGCTCTTCCATGTCAATCGCAAGCGTTCCTAAGCCCCTGTCGCGATCGTGCAAAGCCCGGCGCAAAAGGATGAGAATATCGTCTGGCTCAAGCCGCTTCAATTGCTTAATTTGCCCGCAGCGGCTACGGATAGCCGGATTAACTTCATGAAACGGGTTTTCCGTCGTTGCGCCGATGAGCGTAATCAGCCCTTGCTCAATGTGAGGAAGCAAATAATCTTGCTGCGCCTTGTTAAAACGATGAATTTCATCAATAAATAAAATAACGTTGCCTGTCAGTTTCGCTGTTTCCACTACTTCTTCCATTTCTTTTTTTCCTGAAGCCGTAGCATTAATGGCAAAAAAATCGCGCTGCACCGTCCCAGCAATCGCATGCGCCAACGACGTCTTCCCCACTCCCGGCTCTCCATATAAAAGTAGCGAAGGAACGTGGCCGTTTTTAATCATTTTGTATAGCGCGGTATGCGGGCCGATAATATGTTGTTGCCCGACAATCTCGTCAATGTTTCTCGGTCTCATCCGAACAGAAAGCGGTTCTGAAGCAAACAGCATAGGCATCCCTCATTTCGTCTGACAGCATTACTATTTGTTGATTCATCTTCTGTCCACTCTTCATCTCGGCAAAACCGCTTCATGAAAAACAGAAACAGCAACTTTCGATTTCCTTTCAAGCTGTGCCTTTTCACCATTCTGTACTGTCCGGCAATTTCTGCAGCAATGCGGCAAGATTTTTTGCCCCACTATTTATACAGCCTATATTCCAATATCTTTTCCTTGTTATTATAATGGATTTTTTTCTGAAAAAAAATGAAACAACTATGCCAACTATAACGTAATGAAAAAGAGAGCTCGTAAAACGAGCCGTCCTTCATATCGGCATGAAACAGACATGCAAGCTGAATCATGGCAATAGCTGTTTGCTTAAGCCATCCGATTGAGCTGATGTGAGTCTGCTTCAAACTGGTGAATTCAAAGGAAGGTGCTGCTTATCTGCCAGATAGCAGAGAGAAAATGGAATCATTCGCGAGATATCCATTTTAAGGGCAAAAAAGACTTCCCGGTTTCAGGAAGCCTTTGGATGCGAAGATGATGCGATCCGGCTGCGAAAGTCAGCATTGCTGAAAAGGATGGGGACATCAACTAAGCAAAAAGTACAATTGATTATATTATTTTTCTTTTAAATGAAAATATTTTTTGATTTGCCTTTGTAAAGGCAAGGTATCTTCTATATCTTTTAAATTGGAGAGCATTCCTTGGATGACCGGGATTCTTGGCTTTTCATTGCTGATTTCCGACTCCAGTACGTCTAGTGTTATATAGAGGTCTGAGGAATGAGAATACTGCTTTTTGATTTTTCTTATTTGGTGAAGCAGATCCTTTTTATGGAGCTTTTTTGTTAATTGGTTAATATGTAAGAACCCTTGATCCAGCTCTTCAAATGGCACGATTGCTTCTTTACCGTTTTTCAATAAACCTTTAACAAGATCATCCATCCGTTGGAGAATAAATGTTGCCAGTTTATAATAATCGATCTTTTTTTTCTGAAATAACGTCCAATGCATATATGATTGAAAAATGCCATGTAAAATGATGATTAAATCACCGATAAATGGTTCAATTTGCTTTCCGTAAATGTCCATTAAAGATAATTTATAAAATTGTGTGGTTTCCACATACATTTTATGGATCAATTCAGCGAGCGATTCATTAATAGGAAGGGCTTGCTCTCTAGTTTGCATAATCAAAAATTCTTTATATTTGCTAATTTCTGTATAATTGCAAACAAGATATTCCGTTAATTTTTCTCTCGGAGAAAGATTTCGCTTGCCTATTTCTTCTATTTTCTGTTTCCTTTTATGATAAAAATATTTAAAAATCTCGATAAGCAAGGCGTCTTTTGATTTGAAGTATAAATAAAATGCACCTTTAGAAATCCCGGCTTCATCCACAATTTCTTGTATAGACGTTGCGTCAAATCCTTTTTCAGCAAATAATTTCATGGCAACATCAATAATTAATTTTTCTTTTTCCTTCATTTTTTTCACTCACTTTCCAAATGCGCTGAATATGACGATGATTTTTATAAATTTCAAGTAAATATTTTAATGAATTTATTGAATATGACCAATGAATGGGTAATATATGTTATCCATTATCACGGTGATGCATCACACTAAAATAGGAGGGTTGGAACCTGAATGACTGGACAGTCACTTATATGATTTTTTCATAAATTCCAAGCAAATTTTTATTAATTTATTGACTTATGACTAATTGGTCATATATATTATTGATTACTGCAGCGAATGAATCAAGCGAAAATGGAAAACGGCGGGAGGTTGAAAAAATGCTAGACCGAATTATTCATTTTTCCTTAAAAAACAAATTTGCTGTTTGGCTGCTCACCATCATTGTTATGGCAGCAGGCTTATATTCAGGAATGACGATGAAACTTGAAACCATACCGAATATCAACACACCAGTGATTAGTGTCGTGACGGCCTATCCGGGAGCAACCCCAGAAGAAGTGGCAAATAAAGTGACGATACCGATTGAAAAAGCTGTAAAAAATTTAAACGGGGTAGATATTGTTACTTCCTCTTCTTTTCAAAATGCCTCATCTGTACAAATTACATATGATTATGAAAAAGATATGGATGAAGCGAAAAAAGAATTAGAAGAAGCATTAACGTCGATACAGTTTCCTGAAGGTGTGGATAAACCAAAGATTTCGAAAATAAGCTTTAATTCTATTCCGGTAATGGCTTTAAGCATTTCGGATAAAAAGGCGTCGCTAGCTGATCTTACAAAAATGGTGGAAGACGAGATTGTCCCATCATTGGAAAGAATTAACGGCGTTTCTTCGGTGCAAATTTCTGGCCAACAAATCGAAGAAGTGCAAATCGCTTTGGATGACAAAAAATTGGCACAGCTCGGTTTAAATAAAGAAACGGTGCAAAATGTAATCAAAGGTTCCGATGTATCCTTTCCTCTCGGTTTATACACGTTTAACGATAAAGAGCAATCCGTTGTCGTAGATGGCAATATAACAACATTGGAAGATTTGAAGAATTTAGAAATCCCGATCATCCCACAAGCCAGCAGTCCAAATAATGGAATGAATGCAAATGCTGGAGGCCCGGATCTTCAAGGAGGCCAACCGGCGCCCGACGCCAACCATTCAGCAATCACGCCAAACCATAACGCTGGCAACCAAACGATCGCGCGAAATAACCAAGCAAATGGCTTAAGCCAGCAAGCACAAGGCCTTCCTACAGTAAAATTAGGTGAGATTGCTGATATTCAAGTCGTTGAAGAAGCGGAATCGATCTCAAGAACGAATGGAAAGGAAGCGATCGGCCTTCAAATTGTTAAAGCAGCAGATGCGAACACAGTAACGGTCGTCAATGAAATAAAAAAAGAATTAGATAAATTTGCAGATAAAATAGATGGATTACAAATCATAACAAGTTTTGATATGGCAACACCAATCGAAGAATCGATCAAAACAATGGTCGATAAAGCGTTATTTGGTGCTCTATTTGCAGCGATCATTATCCTTTTATTCTTAAGAAACATTCGCTCAACTCTCATTGCCGTGATTTCCATCCCACTATCTGTCTTAATTGCTTTACTCGTATTAAAGCAATTAGATATTACACTAAATATGATGACGCTAGGCGCAATGACGGTTGCGATTGGCCGCGTCATAGACGATTCGATTGTTGTTATTGAAAATATTTATCGAAGACTGCATTTAAAAGAGGAAAAATTAAAAGGAAAACAGTTAATCCGAGAAGCAACAAAAGAAATGTTTATTCCGATCATGTCATCCACCATTGTCACGATCGTTGTGTTCCTTCCTCTCGGACTGGTTAAAGGGATGGTCGGAGAATTATTTTTGCCTTTTGCATTAACCATTGTTTTTGCTTTGCTCGCTTCATTACTTGTTGCCATTACGATTGTTCCTTTAATGGGACACACTTTATTTCAAAAAGAATTAAAAGGACAAAGTGAGCATAAAAAAGAAAAACATGGAAAACTTGCAGAGCAATATAAGAAAATCTTAAATTGGTCATTAAACCATAAAATTGTAACAAGCCTCATTGCCGTATTCCTTCTTGTTGCAAGTGTATTTCTCGTCCCTGTGATCGGTGTTAGCTTTTTGCCTGCTGATGAAGAAAAAATGATGGTCATTACCTACAAACCGGCTCCGGGCGAAACGCTTGAGCAAGTAAAAGAATATACGTTTGCGGCTGAAAAATATTTCTTAAACAAAAAGAATGTGAAAACAGTACAGCTTTCAATTGGCAGCGAAAACCCAATGAATCCTGGGGATACAAACAGTGCAATGATGTTCGTTGCTTATGATGATGACACTCCAAATTTTGAAAAAGAAAAAGAACAAGTGATTAAAGACCTTCAAGGAAAAGTAAAACAAGGAGAATGGCAGCAACAAGATTTCTCCGGTAATGCAGGCAGTAATCAACTAGTATACTATGTGTATGGGGAAAGCAGGGAAGAACTGGAGCCAATCGTTAATAAAATCCAAGACCTTATGAAAAAGGAAAAAGATTTAACGAAAATCGACTCCAGTATTTCCGAAACCTATGATGAATTTACGTTAGTTGCTGATCATGAAAAATTAAGCAAACTTGGCTTAACAGCAGCACAAATTGGCTTAGAACTAATGCCAACAAGACAGAATCCAGTTGTAACAACAATTGAAAAAGACGGAAAAGAATTGAATGTGTATTTTAAAATAGAAGAACAAAACCATGAAAGTATCAATGATTTAACCAATCAAAAGATTCAGTCTCCACTCGGATTTGAAGTGCCAATTAAAGAGTTAGTGGAAGTGAAGAAAGGGAAAACGTCCGATACAATTACCCACCGGGATGGAAAAATTTACGCAGAGGTTAGCGCCCAAGTAAAAACAAAAGACGTATCCAAAGTGGCGGCAAGCTTGCAAAAAGAAGTGGATAAGATTAAGCTGCCTAAAAATGTTGAAATATCAACAGGCGGCGTAACCGAAGATATTACCGAAACATTTACTCAACTAGGATTAGCGATGATAGCAGCGGTTGCGATCGTCTATTTTGTCCTTGTTGTCACATTTGGCGGCGCACTTACGCCATTTGTCATCCTATTCTCATTGCCGTTTACCATTATTGGGGCATTATTGGCTCTCTTCATAACAGGTGAGACCATTAGTGTTTCAGCGATGATCGGTGCTCTTATGCTGATCGGTATTGTCGTGACCAATGCGATCGTATTAATCGACCGTGTGATTCATAAAGAAAAAGAAGGACTAAGCACAAGAGAAGCTTTACTCGAAGCCGGAGCAACTCGCCTGCGTCCAATCTTAATGACAGCACTCGCGACAGTTGGGGCATTAATACCGCTAGCAGTAGGAATGGAAGGCAGCGGATTGATTTCGAAAGGAATGGCGGTGACCGTTATGGGCGGATTAACAAGCTCCACATTGCTGACACTGTTAATTGTCCCAATCGTGTATGAATCATTAAGCAGATTTAGAAGAAAGAAATTCCAAGAAACAGAAGAATAATTCATGCAAAAAGGCACCAGTGAAAAATCTGGTGCCTTTTTCGATGATGGCAGGAATGAATATTCTAAGCAACCAGCAAATCCCCGAGTTGTCATGATGCAGATCCATAAAAAAATGATTAGTAAACTTTTGACTTGGATAAAATATATAGAAAGTTTAGATTTTCCAGTATGAGGAAAGAATATCATCTATCAACATCGATTGCGGGGTGCAGTGGAATGAAAACACGACAAGACGCTTGGACTCATGAAGAAGATATTTTATTGGCGGAGACAGTGTTGCGCTACATTCGCGAAGGGGGCACGCAGCTTGCTGCGTTTGAAGAAGCCGGCGACCGCCTTAACCGGACAGCGGCAGCATGCGGATTCCGCTGGAACGCCGAAGTGCGGAAACGCTACGTAGAAGCGATTGAATTAGCAAAAAAGCAGCGGAAAGAGCGGAAACGGGCATTAGAGCAAGTGAAAAAAAAGCAGCAAACAGAAAATCAAGCGCAGCCGCTTTCGTCCGATTTCACCCCTTTCGCACAAGGAACATCCTCCTTCCTTCCAGTTCCTGCTATCACTCTTGATCAATGCATCGCTTTTTTGCAAACATTAAAGTCTGATGCGGAGCATTCAGAAATGATCAAAATGGAAAACGAGCGGTTAAAACACGAAAATGCGCAATTGCGGACGCACAATGAAAAGCTGCAAGAAAAATTGGAACGTCTGGAAAAACAACAATCCGCTGTGAAAGAAGACTACGAGGCATTAGTAAAAATTATGGAACGCGCCCGCAAATTGATCTTAGAAGAAGAGTACGGAGTGCAGACAGCCCATATTTTCCGAATGGACAAAAACGGAAATTTAGAACATATCGCCAAATCTTGATAAAAAATGTCGCAGAGCGTTTTCTGCGACATTTTTCATTCTTCCCCGACCCGATAAATTTTAATATCTTTTAAAAGCTCGCGTACAACATATGAAGCCATAATCAGCCCCGCTACTGATGGAACAAAAGCGTTCGAAGATGGCGGCATTTGCGCTTTGCGAATCGGTGATTGGTCATTGCCGACCACCTTGCGGACATCTTCACGAATAACGACCGGCTTTTCATCGGAAAAGACGACAGGAATGCCTTTCCGGATCCCTTCTTTGCGCAATTTAGCGCGAATCACCTTCGCGATCGGGTCCGTATGGGTTTTGGAAATATCGACGATGCGGAAGCGCGTCGGATCCATTTTGTTGGCAGCGCCCATGCTTGAAATAATCGGGATGTTGCGCTTTAAACATTCTTTCATTAAATGGACTTTATAGATGATCGTATCGGAAGCATCGATAACAAAATCAAGATCATAGCTGAAAAATTGCTCATATGTTTCTTCGGTATAAAACATTTGCAACGCGATAACGTCACATTCCGGATTAATATCGGCAATGCGTTCTTTCATTAATTCCACTTTTGGGCGGCCGATCGTGGAAAGAAGCGCATGAATTTGCCGGTTAATATTTGTTATATCCACATTATCGCGATCAACAAGTACAAGTCGCCCGACGCCGGAACGCGCCAACGCCTCGACAGCGAATGAACCGACTCCTCCGACGCCAAGAACGGCAACCGTTGCGTTTTTTAATTTTTCCAGCCCTTCTTTGCCAATTGCCAATTCATTGCGCGAAAATTGATGTAACATCTACACCCTCCGTTGCATTGTTCTTTTTTCATACCGCTTTTTATCCTACAATAACAAACAGCTAAATTTCAATCTGATTTTAAAAAAATAAAATCCCTATGTAAAGCATCGCCTTTACATAGGGATTTTTTGGCAACCATCACGTGCAAGTCCCAATCGTGCCGTCGATGCCTTCGTTTTGAACCCGCTCCCAAGCAGGTGGGTGCCCTGTTCCAAGATTTGCACGTCCTTGAACACTAAGGCATGTACGCCGCTTGGAAACTCCGGGCTCCCGCATAACTTATTGTTCGGTCAAAACAATAGGTTATACGACGAACACATCAGGACTGATTTGCGTTAATTGTACCATACACTTTGCGTCTTTGCAACGAAATAACAAATATTGCTACTCCGTTTTTTCCGGCTGGATAACTAAGCGCAATTCTGCTAATTGTTGTTCGCTAACCGGACTTGGCGCCTCTGTCAGCAAGCAGCTGGCACTGGCTGTTTTCGGAAACGCGATCGTATCGCGCAAGTTCGTGCGTCCCGCCAGCAGCATAACAAGGCGGTCCAAACCAAGCGCAATGCCGCCATGTGGCGGAGTGCCATATTCAAACGCTTCTAATAAGAAGCCAAATTGCTTGCGCGCTTCCTCTTCTGTAAATCCGAGAGCGCGGAACATTTTTTCTTGCACGTCCCGCTCAAAAATACGCATCGAACCGCCGCCAAGCTCATAACCGTTTAACACAAGGTCATATGCTTGCGCTCTTACTTTTTCCGGGCTTGTCTCCAATTGCGGCAAATCTTCGCGCACCGGCATGGTAAACGGATGGTGCGCCGCGTAATAACGCCCATCTTCTTCATCATATTCTAACAGCGGCCAGTCGATAATCCAAAGGAAGTTAAATTTCGTTTCATCAATTAAGTTCAAATCTTTTCCAAGTTTTAAACGCAACGCGCCAAGCGCATCAGCGACAACTTCTTTACGATCGGCGACAAACAGCAACAAATCGCCGTCTTCTGCCATAAGCGTTTCGATAAGCCCGCTTCGTTCTTCTTCGGTGAAAAATTTGGCGATTGGCCCTTTCAGCCCGCCTTCTTCCACCTTCAGCCATGCCAGCCCTTTTGCGCCGTAACGCGCAACAAATTCGGCGAGCGCATCGATATCTTTGCGAGAGTATGTACTTGCCGCCCCTTTCACATTAATCGCCTTCACTTGCCCGCCGTTTGCAACAGCACCTGCAAATACTTTGAAAGAAGAATGTTTCACGATTTCCGAAACATCGACGAGTTCTAAACCAAAGCGGGTATCCGGCTTATCGGAACCGTAACGGCTCATTGCTTCATCATAAGACATGCGCGGAAATGGCAAAGAAACTTCGATTCCTTTTGCCACTTTCATCACATGCGCCATCATTCGTTCCGTTAACTGCATAATGTCTTCTTGACTCATAAACGATGTTTCAATATCGATTTGCGTAAACTCCGGCTGGCGGTCTGCGCGCAAGTCTTCATCGCGGAAACAGCGGGCAATTTGATAATAGCGTTCAAATCCGGCCACCATCAACAGCTGCTTAAATACTTGCGGAGACTGCGGAAGCGCATAAAACTCGCCGGGATGGACTCGGCTTGGCACTAAATAGTCGCGCGCTCCTTCCGGAGTGCTTTTCGTCAAAATTGGTGTTTCCACTTCTAAAAAGCCTTCTCCGTCTAAAAAGTCGCGAACCGCCTTCGTTACCCGGTGCCGCAATTGCAGCGTGCGGAACATCACCGGGCGGCGCAAATCTAAATAACGATATTTAAGGCGCACTTCTTCGGCCACGTCTGTTTGATCGGCGATGGTAAACGGCGGCGTTTTGGCTTCGTTAATGATCGTTACGCGCTCTGCCTGAATTTCAATTTTCCCTGTTGGAATATTTGGATTGACCGTTCCCTCCTCGCGGGCAACGACGGTCCCTTCCACGCTCAGCACGTATTCATTCCGCACCTTTTCCGCCACATGTAATGCTTCTTTTGACACCTCCGGGCTGAACACGACTTGCACGATTCCCGTCCGGTCGCGGAGATCGATGAAAATCAGCCCGCCAAGGTCGCGGCGCTTTTGCACCCAGCCTTTTAAAACAACTTTTTCGCCAACCGCTTTCTCCGTAATTTCCCCGCAATAATAGGTCCTTCCAAACACGCCTGCAATCCCTCCTACGACAATCGTTCTTTTAAATAGTCAACGACAGAAGGCAGCGGCACTTCCGTTTGCTCGCCTGTGCCCATCTCTTTGATGTTGATTACTTCTTTTGCAAGTTCATCCTCTCCGAGAATCGCCACAAACTTCGCATTTAAGCGATCTGCCGCTTTCAATTGCGCCTTTATTTTCCGGTCTTGATAATCTTTATCAGCGACAATGCCTGCTTTCCGCAGCTCGTGAACAAGCTGTACCGATTCCTCTTTTGCTTTTTCGCCAATGGCGACAACGTAACAGTCAATGCCGCGTTGGACCGGCAACGCTACTCCTTCGGCGTCTAAAGCGGCCAACAGCCGTTCAATGCTTAACGCAAAGCCAATTCCTGGCGCCTCTGGCCCTCCGATTTCTTGCACCAATCCGTTATAGCGGCCGCCGCCGCATAATGTCGTAATCGCGCCAAACCCTTCCGCATCGCTCATAATTTCAAACGTCGTATGGTTGTAATAATCCAGCCCGCGCACGAGGCGAGCATCGACTTCAAATGGAATTCCTAATTTTGCTAAGTAAGCTTTCACTTTTTCAAAGTAACGGCTCGATTCCTCGTTTAAATAATCGAGAATCGACGGCGCTGTCGCCATTAATTCATGGTCACGGTCCTTTTTGCAGTCTAAAATGCGAAGCGGGTTTTTTTTCAGGCGGACTTGACAATCTTCGCAAAACTCATGAATCCGGTTTTGGAAATGATCGATCAGCGCCTGGCGATGCGCCTTTCTGCTTTCTATGTCACCCAAGCTGTTGATGACAAGCCTTACTTTTTTTAATCCCAATGATTGGTACAACTCCATCGCCATCGCAATGACTTCAGCGTCAATTGCCGGATCATCGCTTCCAAGCGCTTCGACGCCAAACTGGACAAATTGGCGGAACCGTCCTGCCTGCGGCCGTTCATAGCGGAACATTGGCCCGATGTAATATAACTTAATCGGCTGATTCGGATCGCCATACATTTTGTTTTCAACGAACGAGCGCACCACCGGAGCGGTCCCTTCCGGGCGAAGCGTTATGCTTCTCCCTCCCCTGTCTTCAAACGTATACATTTCTTTTTGCACAATGTCGGTCGTATCGCCAACGCCGCGTAAAAACAATTCCGTATGCTCAAAAATCGGCGTGCGGATTTCGCGATAATTGTAACGCCTGCAAATATCCCGCGCTATTTTTTCGACATATTGCCATTTTTCTGTTTCACCAGGCAAAATGTCTTGCGTTCCTCGTGGAATTTGAAAAGCCATGTCAAACCTCCTTACATCCAAAATAAAAACGCCCTTCTTCCCTATTATACAAAATAGGGACGAGAGCGTTATTTCCCGTGGTGCCACCCTAATTGAAGCAAAATGCTTCCACTTTTTACCGATAACGCGTGTCTCGCGTTCCCTTTTACTGGCGCAAACAGCGCGTTCAAAGGGAAACCTACGGAGTGTCTTTCGTTAAGTCATCATGGAGAAATGCTCCCAGCCTAAGGCATTTCCTCTCTGGCCATGTGTATTCTTAACTACTTTTCTCCGTCATTGGTTGTCATTATGTACAATTTTTATAACTTATCTTACGAATAAACAGTGGTTTTGTCAAGTTTTAAAAACGGGAGATTTGCTTTTTTAATTTTTGCACATCTCTTAACGTTAACCCAAACTCGGACGCCAATTCAAACGCCGTATGTTCCGCCTCTTTTCTCATAAATTCATGAAAGTCAATAGAAAACAATTCGCTTGCTTTCCGCTGGGCAAATTCTCCTTTGGCGCTATGCCGCATTTTGCTCATCCTTCCTCTTCCATGTCTTTTTTTATTGTTCCCATTTCAGCAAAAAATAAAATGCTTTGGAAGGATGGCATGTTAAGACATAAAAAAACGGGCGAACATTATTTGTTCCCCGCTTTTTCCTTGCTTTCCACCATCAACGTAACCGGACCGTCATTAACCAGTTCCACTTCCATCATCGCGCCAAACTTTCCTGTTTCCACCCGAATGCCTTTTTGGCGAAGCGCTTCGTTCAACGCTTCATAAATCGGCAAAGCATGATCCGGCCTTGCCGCCTCCATAAAGTTTGGCCGCCGTCCTTTCCGGCAGTCTCCATACAAGGTGAATTGCGAAACAGATAAAATTTCTCCGCCAACGTCGAGCACAGAAAGGTTCATTTTTCCAGACTCATCCTCAAAAATGCGCAAATGCGCGATTTTATCGGCAACAAACGCCGCGTCTTCGCTCGTATCACTATGAGTGACACCGACAAGAAGAACGAGGCCATGGCCAATAGCTCCGACAATTTCTCCATCCACTGTCACTTTCGCACGTTTTGCTCGTTGTACTACAACTCTCATCTCACTTTTCCTTTCTAATTGTTCATAATTCGCTGCACTGAGTAAATATCGGAAATTTGCTTGATTCGGTCGACAATTTTTTGTAAATGGCTAATATTGCGAATGGCAATCGTCATATGAATGGTCGCGATTTTATTGCGGTGATCGGATCTTCCCGAAACGGCGGAAATATCCGTTTTCGTTTCATTGACTGCTTGCAACACTTCATTAAGCAATCCGCGGCGGTCATACCCGGTAATCTCAATCTCCACATTATATTCACGATTGGATTTATCGCTTTCCCATTCCACCGAAATTAAGCGGTCCGCCGCTTCCTCCGATTGCACGTTGGGGCAATCAATGCGATGAACGGAGATTCCGCGTCCTCTCGTAATAAAGCCGATAATTTCGTCGCCGGGAACCGGATTGCAGCAACGCGACAGACGAATAAGCAAGTTGTCCATCCCTTGGACGCGAATGCCGCAATCGCGTTTTTTCGCGACTGGCACCTTTGTTTCTGACATCGTTTCTGTCAATTTCTTCTGTTGTTCTTCCAAATCGCGCTGCTTACGCCATTTGTCTGTTAAACGGTGAGCAATTTGCGCAGCGGTAATGCCATGAAACCCGACAGCGGCGTACATGTCTTCCTCGTTCGAAAAATTAAATTTTTCCGCAACGCGCTTGACATTTTCTGCTGTTAAAATTTCTTTGACATCAAATCCGAGGCTGCGGACTTCTTTTTCGACAAGCTCTCTTCCTTTTTCGATATTTTCTTCGCGGCGTTGCTTTTTGAAAAACTGACGGATTTTATTTTTCGCATGTGACGTTTGTGCCAGCTTCAGCCAGTCTTGGCTTGGCCCATAGGAATGCTTCGATGTTAAAATCTCAACAATGTCGCCTGTCTGCAGCTTGTAATCAAGCGGCACCATTTTGCCATTGACTTTGGCGCCAATCGTTTTATTGCCAATTTCCGAATGGATGCGGTAGGCGAAATCAATCGGCACCGAGCCGGCCGGCAACTCAATGACATCCCCTTTTGGCGTAAACACAAACACCATATCGGAGAATAAATCCATCTTTAACGATTCCATAAATTCTTCTGCATTGCTCGCATCATTTTGCCATTCCAAAATTTCCCGGAACCACGACAGTTTTTCTTCGAACGAATTCGGTTTGATCGTCTTTCCTTCTTTATAGGCCCAGTGTGCGGCAATGCCAAATTCAGCGATTTGATGCATTTCAAACGTGCGGATTTGCACTTCCAGCGGCTCGCCTTTCGGGCCGATAACCGTCGTATGCAGCGATTGATACATATTCGGTTTCGGCATCGCGATGTAATCTTTAAAACGCCCCGGCATCGGCTTCCAGCATGTGTGAATAATGCCTAATACAGCGTAACAGTCTTTAATGCTGTTCACGATAATGCGGACGGCAAGCAAATCGTAAATTTCGTTAAACTGCTTGTTTTGCATGACCATTTTGCGATAGATGCTGTAAATATGTTTCGGTCTTCCGTAAATTTCGCATGGAATAGAGACTTCGTTCAATCGTTCGCGCACTTCTTGAATGACTTCTTCCAAATATTGTTCCCGTTCGGCCCGCTTCTTCTTCATCAAGTTGACAATGCGATAATATTGCTGCGGATTTAAGTAGCGGAGGGCAGTGTCTTCCAGTTCCCATTTAATTTTTGAAATTCCAAGGCGGTGTGCCAATGGCGCAAAAATCTCCAACGTTTCATTGGCGATTCTCCGCTGTTTTTCAATCGGCAAATGTTTCAATGTCCGCATATTATGAAGGCGGTCCGCTAATTTAATTAAAATGACGCGGATGTCTTGCGCCATTGCCAAAAACATTTTCCGGTGGTTTTCTGCTTGCTGTTCTTCCTGGGATTTATATTTAATTTTCCCTAGCTTCGTCACGCCATCAACGAGCATCGCCACTTCGCTGCCGAATTCCCGTTCCAAATCTTCCTTCGTCGCTTCCGTGTCTTCGACAACATCGTGCAGAAATCCGGCCGCGATCGTGGCGGGATCCATTTTTAAATCGACTAAAATGCCGGCGACTTGAATCGGATGGATAATATACGGCTCACCGGATTTGCGATATTGATCGCGATGAGCGCGGTCGGCAAATTCATACGCTTTTTTTATAAATTCGACATCTTTTTCCGGCAAATAGTAGCTTGCCTGTTCAAAGACTTGTTCCGCTGTTAACACCTGTTCGTTGGCCATAGGATCCTATCACCTTTGCGTATAATAAAATCATATATTGATTACTATTATCATGAAAAATTTTTTTCATGTAAAGAGTTATGCAACACGCCCTGTTGCCCGGCAAAACAACCGTAATAAGAAAGAGCACTCTCTGGAGTGCCCTTTTATTTCTTAATTGTAGCGGATTAATCCAATCATGTCGATGGTTAGAATTGCATAAGCGTTAAAATATCGTAACCTTCTAATTTTTTGCGTCCTCCCAGCTCGGTAAGCTCAATCAAAAAGGCAATGCCGGCGACGACGCCGCCAAGCTGCTCAACAAGCTGAATCGTCGCGCGAATGGTTCCGCCTGTCGCCAATAAATCGTCTGTAATTAATACCCGTTGCCCTGGCTTAATCGCATCTTTATGCATCGTCAATACGTCTTTTCCATATTCAAGACCGTATTCGACACGAACGACTTCACGCGGAAGCTTTCCTTCCTTGCGCACCGGGGCAAACCCAACCCCAAGCGCATACGCAACAGGGCAGCCAATAATAAAACCTCGCGCCTCCGGACCGACAACAATGTCGATTTTCTTTTCACGCGCGTATTGAACAATCTGGTCCGTGGCATATTTATACACTTCGCCTTTATCCATCAATGTGGTAATATCTTTAAACATAATCCCCGGTTTAGGGAAATCAGGAACAATTGTCACATATTGTTTCAAGTCCATTATGCATTTGCCTCCTCATATGTGTGCAAACCTTTCATTTCAAAAAGACACCGCTTTAATTGTTCATATGTGGAATATAAAAAAAGACTTTCCAGCTCATACTGAGCTTGTTTCAAGCGATAAGTCGGCGATTCGCTTAAATCTCGCTTAGCCGGCTGAGGAACAAGCGATACGATGCCATCCCGTTGCGTTATAAATTCCAGTTCAAGAAACACTTTCGCCATAAACCAGACGGTTTCTTCCGTCCAGCCACGCGCACGTGCCAACTCTCCGCCGTGTTTCGCCAAATTAAACATGCCCCGCTTCCGCAAAAACGCGTAAAACCACTTAAAATGTTCACGCGTCGGCAACGTGCGGAAAAAATGAGTCTCCCTTTGATAGAATAACGCATAAATGCGTGCAGGTAAACTAGAACGTAATAACATTTTCATCATTTTCAAAGACGGAGGCATATCCAACAGCACCACATAGCGGCCATCTAAACAAAGCCGCGATGCTTCTTCCGCTGAGGCGGCATAATAAATCTCTTCTTTATATGCTCCGATTCCTAACGCATCCGCCGTATCTTCGCGAAACATAATGAGCATCCGCTTATCTGGCGGAAGCGCTGCAATCAGCGGCCTTACATCGCGCATACCGCGAATATCAAACAGCTGGCATTCATGCACCGCCATATCATAAATCATCAGCTGCGGCTTGCGAAGATGATTCCACTCATTAATAACAAGCTCGCCGACAACCGACACTTTCGCATCCGGAGCGATTTCATCGCGCAAATATCCGAAGCCGAAGCCAACGCTATCAATTGCAGCGCCATTTTGCGCAAAAACGGCCTTTAAATGCGATTGATCGGCACCGACGCGGCGCATCGTTTCCACTGACACATTTTCCATTAAAAAAAGAGGTTTGGCATTACCGACACCAAATGGAGCGAATTTTTCCAGCTGCTCCGCCACCGCCATGGTTAAATCAGATACGGAACAAACCGCGTCAATCGATGTTATTGGCGTAAAATCATCGTCTGTCAGCATATCGTCGGCAAGCGCGTTAAGACGCCGGCGCAATTCGCCAACATCTTCAAGAGACAGCGTCATTCCCGCTGCCATCGGATGGCCGCCAAAATGCTGCAAAATATCGCGGCACGTCGACAAGCTTGAAAACATATCAAACCCGTGAATGCTTCGCGCCGAACCTTTCGCAATTCCTTTTTCCGCATCAATGCTTAGCACGATCGTCGGGCGATAAAACTGTTCGACCAGCCGGGATGCAACAATACCAATGACTCCGGGATTCCATCCTTCTTTGGCCACCACCAGCACTTTATTCTCGGATGGCGGAAATTGTTCCTGTATGATTTGTGCCGCTTCTTCCGCGATTTCCGCGACAAGCTGCTGCCGTTCCCGGTTTAAATCATCCATTTCTTTCGCAAGCCTTTTTGCTTCTTCTTCATCCTCCGTCATCAGCAATCTTACAGCGGGATCGGCTTCCCCCAATCGCCCGGCCGCATTCATCCGCGGCGCAATGATAAATCCCACCGTTTGCTCGTCAATTTTTTCTGCGTCTATCCCACATTGTGTACACAATGCGCGCAATCCTATACGTTTTGTCTTTCGCAACTGCTCAAGCCCTTGCGCCACCAATACGCGATTTTCGCCGGTAAGGGAAACGAGATCGGCGATCGTTCCGATTGCGGCGACATCCAATAAATAGCGCGGCACCTCTCCGAGCAGCGCATGCGCAACTTTAAACGCCACTCCAACCCCGGCTAATTCTCGAAACGGATATGTACTTCCAGGCTTTTTCGGATGAATGATTTCATACGCTTCCGGCAGCGTCGGCCCCACTTCGTGATGGTCGGTAATAATGACATCCATCCCGAGCTCGTTGGCAAGCGCCACTTCCTTCACCGCGGCAATGCCATTATCAACCGTAATAATCAAGGAAAATCCCTGATCCTTTGCCCAGCGAAACGCTTTTTCATTCGGGCCATATCCTTCGGTAAAGCGGTTGGGAATGTAAAAATCCACAATGGCGCCAGCTTCCTTCAGCGCACTGACCATTACCGTCGTGCTGCTTACGCCGTCCGCATCATAATCGCCATATACTAAAATATGCTCCCCATCCTGTATCGCCCGCTGAATCCGCGCGACCGCCCGCTCCATCCCATCTAGCAAAAACGGATCATGAAACGGTTGTTTCAGCGGATATAAAAACGCGTTCGCCTCCTCTGCCGTGCGGACTCCGCGATGGACAAGAAGGGTGGCAATAAGCGGATCGATCCGCAATTGTTCCACTAAATGCTTTACGATATTTTCGTCGGGCCGTTTTACATCCCAACGTGTTTTTGCGATTAACATGTATCCCACCTCAACTCTTCCTATTATACCAAAATAAAAAAAAGAGCGGGCAAGAAGTTACTTCTGTTAAGAAGCAAAAATGCTCCATGGAAACATGGAGCATTTTTGGCCGGCAGCTCTTTCATTCATTACACTTGTGGTTCTAGTTCTTTTTCCGGGCGTTTTTTCGCTTTTCCTTTTTTCAGTTGGTTCCCTTTCCAAACAACCCATAATTGGGCAGCGATAAATAACGAAGAGTAAACCCCGCAGACTAAACCAACGAAAAGGGCAACATTAAAGTTGAAAATCGCCTTGCTGCCGAAAATCAGCAGAGCAACAACGGTGAAGAGCACCGTCAACACTGTGTTAATGGAACGGGTTAGCGTTTGTTGCAGCGCTCTGTTGACAATATGTTTCAAATCATCGACCGTCTTCACTTTGCGTTTTTTCATTAAATCGCGGACGCGGTCGAACGTAACAATCGTATCGTTAATGGAATAACCGATAATCGTTAACACCGCGGCAATGAATGTTAAGTCGACTTCCAAACGAGTCAGGCTGAAAAACGTAACGATGAAAAACGCATCGTGAAGCAACGCAACAATCGCAGCAAGCGCCATATACATTTCAAAACGAACCGTCACGTAAATAATAATCCCGATGGAGGAAATGAGCACAGCGATCAGCGCATTGCGCGCCAATTCTTTGCCAACAACCGGAGATACGGTGCTGACGTTCGGTTCTGAACCGTACTGCTGTTTAAAATGCATTTTAAGCTCCGCGATTTCTTTTTTGCTTAACACGCCGATAAACCGTGCGACACCGACATTATTATGATCGCCTGATAACACGATATCTTTCGGTTTTAAGCCAAGTTTTTGAAACTCGCCTTCTAGCTGCTGGACATTGATTGGCTTGTCGCTCATCACTTCAACGCGCGTACCGCTTGCAAAGTCGATGCCGAGATTCAGCTTCATCGTTAATAAAGCGATGATGCCAACCACTGTCAACAAACCGGAAAAAATAAAAAACTTTTTGCTATGTTTTACGAAGTCCAAACGGTCAAATTTTGTCGGCACTTCCGTATGGTCTGTTATTTCAGCGATATTTAAGATTTCTGATTTTTTTACGCCAAAGTAACCCGGTTTGTTATTGAGAATGCGGCTGTTGACAAGCAAACCGAGCAGCAACCGCGTGCCGTATACCGCTGTGATGAAGCTCATCAAAATACTGATGATCAGCGTTGTTGCGAACCCTTTTACCGAGCTTGTTCCGTAAATAAAGAGAACGACACCAGCAATAATCGTCGTAATGTTCGCATCAAAAATGGTCGCAAACGACCCCTTGTTTCCAGAGCGGAACGCCGACATAATCGATTTGCCGAGCTTAATTTCCTCTTTAATCCGCTCATATGTAATAATGTTGGCATCGACCGCCATCCCGACCCCTAAAATAAGGGCGGCGATTCCCGGCAATGTCAGCACGCCGTTCATCCAATCAAAAATAAGCAGCGTAAGGTAAATATAAACGGTTAATGTAATAACAGCAATAACCCCTGGCAAACGATAAAATAAAATCATAAAAAGGAAAATTGCCGCAACTCCCACAATGCCGGCAAAAACGGTTTTTTGCAGGGCATTTTGGCCAAACTGCGCCCCGATTGATGTCGAGTAAATCTCTTTTAACTCCACAGGAAGCGCGCCGGCATTCAGCAGGTCAGCCAATTGTTGCGCTTCTTTTACGGTGAAGTTGCCTACGATCGAAACATCCGTTTGGTTAAATACTTGGTTGACCGCTGCCGCGGAAATAAATTTTGGGTCTGCTTTTCCCGCTTCTTTTTTGTAAGAATCTTCTCCCTCTTTAAAGTCAAGCCAAATGACCAATAAATTGTTTGGCGGCCCCATTTTATATACTTTTTCCGTCACTTCTTTAAATTTATCCGCGTCTTTTAATTTGATCGCGACACTCGGCTTTCCGTTTTCGTCAAATGTCAGCTTGGCCCCACCTTGGACAAGGTCGCTGCCATCCATTAACACATGGTCATTCACGTCACGAAACGTTAATTTCGCTTGTGTCGCTAAAATTTCACGGGCTTGGTTTTGGTCTTTTATGCCAGCAAGCTGCACGCGAATCCGGTTTTTCCCTTCTATTTGAATATTCGGCTCGCTGACGCCAAGCACGTTGATCCGGCGGTTTAACGCGCTCACCGTGCTTTTTAACGTATCGTTATCGATTTTGTCACCTTTTTTCGCCGGTTTCACTTCATAAAGCACTTCAAAGCCGCCTTGCAAATCAAGGCCCAATTTAATATTATGTACAATTCCTTGAATCGTCGGCCCCATTACCCCTGCCAACAGCAAGAGCAACAGGAAAAACGCGACAATGCGATTGCGTTTTACCATAATAAAAAATCCTCCTTCAGCTCTTCTTGCCGCTCTTCCTTCGACCTTCCGCCAGACAAACATTGTTTTCACAAAAAAGCAAGGCTGATCGCAACAAACAATGGCCGCAAACATCAGACCTTTCTGCATACCCATTCCCATTATGAAGGAGCAAACGGAAACTGTCAATTTTCTACATCACTATAATAATTCCTTTAATACCGTTTCTAAATCATCATTGCCGGAAGAACGCTGTTCTTTATATGACTGCATCGTCACAAACGACATGTATTCGCCGATTTGCAGCGACAAAATATCGTTGACAAGCTCAAATAGCTTTTTTTCTTCCTTGAAGTTTTTCCACTTTTTTTGCACTAAACAATTCCATATTTGTTCCATTGTCACTTGGTTATAGCCAAGCAAGCGAAATTCATCATACTTGCATTGCAATGCCGGCATCAGTTGTTCGCGCAATTCCTTTTGTTTCTCCTTTTCCATTCTTTTCCCTTCTCCCCTTGATAAAATCCGCCATCATCCTTGTCATGCTTGTTTATATCGACTGCATATAGTTAATTGTATAAAAGATTACCGCATTTGAGAAGGTAGGGAGAGACGATGTCCAAATTTTTACGAGGAACGATGATTTTAATCGTTGCCGGTTTGATTACAAGAGTGCTTGGATTTGTCAATCGGATTGTCGTCGCCCGCGTCATCGGCGGGGAAGGGGTTGGATTGTACATGATGGCAATGCCGACGCTTGTGCTAGCGATAACGATCACGCAAATGGGGCTGCCTGTCGCCATTTCGAAACTAGTGGCAGAAGCCGAAGCGGTCGGCGACCGGCAAAGAGTGAAGCAAATTCTTGTCGTTTCTTTAACGATGACTGGCATACTTAGCGTTATTTTCTTTCCTGCCATGATTTTGCTCGCTCCGTTTTTGTCGCAAACATTGTTTACGGACCCGCGCACCTATTATCCGCTGATCGCCATCGCCCCCGTCGTCCCAATCATTGCGATTTCTTCCGTGCTGCGCGGGTATTTCCAAGGAAAACAGCAAATGAAGCCATACGCGTATTCACAGCTATTAGAGCAAATCGTCCGCATCAGCTTAATAGCCATTTGCACAAAAGCGCTGTTGCCATACGGCATTGAATATGCTGCTGCGGGCGCCATGCTTTCGTCGGTAATCGGCGAATTCGCATCGCTATTATACTTGCTTTACATGTTTAAGTTAAAAAAATCGATGAAAGTGCGCGCAAAGTTTTTTCAATATGTCAAAGCAGGGAAGCAGACGTTTATCAGTTTAATGCGCATCGCGTTGCCAACGACAGGAAGCCGGTTAATTGGTTCCCTTTCCTGGTTTTTGGAGCCAATTGTCGTGGCGAACAGCTTGGCCATCGCCGGGGTCGCAACGACGCTGGCTACAAAGCAATACGGCCAGCTGACCGGATATGCGCTTCCATTATTAATGCTGCCATCTTTCATTACGTATTCATTATCCACGTCTCTTGTTCCGGCAATTAGCGAAGCAGCGGCGCAAAAGCAAACATTACTGGTGGAACACCGCATTCAGCAGGCAATGCGCCTTTCCCTTGTCACCGGCGGACTCTCTGTCGTTGTCTTATATGTGTTTGCGGAACCGCTCATGCTGCTGATGTATGGCACCAGCGAAGCGACCCATTTTGTCAAAGTGATGGCGCCGTTTTTCTTATTCTATTACTTTCAAGGCCCGCTGCAGGCGATATTGCAAAGCCTTGATTTAGCGAAAGCAGCGATGACAAACAGCCTCATCGGCGCAGCTGTCAAAATTGCCTGCATTTTCGCATTGGCAACCCAGCCAAACTTAGGAATTATGGGAGCGGCATTGGCCATTGCGATCAATACGGTGCTGGTTACACTGCTGCATTTTGCAACGGTCGTTAAAGCAGTGTCATACTCCGTTTATGTAAGCGAATATGCAAAAACATGTCTATCGATCATGGCAGCGGGAGCCGCTGGATATATATCATTCCACCATACTTTCGTTATGTTCTCGCTGCCGATGCGGACGTTAGCGGCTATTGCGGTGACAACCACCGTTTATTTGCTTCTATTGATCATTTTTCAATTGATGAAACGAGAAGAGCTTGCGCAAATTCCAGCAATCGGTGCCTTTTTTGCGAAAAAAAACCGCAAATAAACTTCTAAACACGTCCAAATAAGAATATACTTTGGTAAAACAATTATCGAGCGACAAGGGGGGAGGGAGATGGCGAGACTCGGAACAGCCATTGTTTACGGAATCGTCACGATTTTCTTATTGGCGGCTCTCATCAGCTTCTTTTTATCTCTCATTCTCAAATGGACGGACATACAAGAATCTTCACTAACATGGGTGATTTTCGCCGGATCGCTTCTTTCGGTATTCATCGGGGGGTTTGTGGCCGGAGGGAAAGGAAAAGAAAAAGGTTGGTTTATCGGCGGGACCACCAGCTTGCTATTTTCCTTCATTGTATTTCTGTTTCAATTTTTAGGATTGGAAAAAGCGTTCACCCTGGAACAATGGCTGTATCATCTTAGCTTTTTTGTCGCAGCGGCAATTGGCGGAATTGCCGGAGTAAATATAACCGCATCGCGAAATTAAACAATGACGGCTACCTTCGCTGAAAAAAGGTAGCCGTTTTCCATTTACTTATTTTCGGAAACAACCTCGCGCACTGCCGAGCGGTCGTAAGTAAGACGCGTTCCATCTCCGGCGCGGATGACCACTTTATCTTCGTCGACCGAATCGATGATTCCATGCAGACCGCCGATAGTGATGATTTTATCTCCTTTTTTTAAATTGGCTTGCATTTGCTGAATCGCGCGCTGCCGTTTTTGCTGCGGCCGAATCAACAAGAAGTAAAAAATAACAAAAACAAAAATAATTGGAAGTAAATTCATAATCGTCGCTGATGTCGCTGACATAAAATCCCCTCTTTCTTAGTCATATTTTATTTAAAAGTTTTTTGCATTCGGTTTATTAAAGCCATAACGTTCAAAAAATTCATCGCGAAAATCCCGGAGCCGGTCTTCGCGAATCGCCTGTCTGACCTGCTCCATTAATTTTATCAAAAAATAAACGTTATGGTAAGAAGTTAGACGAATCCCAAACGTTTCGTCACATTTGATGAGATGGCGGATGTATGCACGCGTATAATTGCGGCACGTATAACAGTCGCAGTTAGGATCAAGCGGCGAAAAATCGCGGGCGTATTGCGCGTTTTTGATGACGACGCGCCCTTGGCTTGTCATGACGGTTCCATTGCGCCCGATCCGTGTCGGAAGCACGCAGTCAAACATATCAATGCCGCGAATCGCCCCGTCAATAAGCGAATCCGGCGAACCGACTCCCATCAAATAACGCGGCTTGTCCGCCGGCAGAAGCGGTGTCGTAAACTCGAGCACGCGATTCATCACTTCTTTCGGCTCGCCAACAGAGAGGCCGCCGACCGCATATCCCGGAAAATCTAACGATACTAAATCTTGCGCGCTCTGTCTGCGCAGATCTTCAAATTCCCCTCCCTGCACAATGCCAAACAAGCCTTGCACATCCGGGCGCTTGTGCGCTTTTAAACAGCGCTCCGCCCAACGGCTTGTCCGTTCGACGGACTGTTTCATATATTCATATGTTGCCGGATATGGCGGGCATTCATCAAACGCCATGATAATGTCGGAACCGAGTGCGTTTTGAATTTCGATCGCCTTTTCTGGAGACAAAAATAGTTTATCTCCGTTTAAATGATTACGAAAATATACCCCTTCTTCCTCGATTTTCCGAAAATCGCTTAAACTAAACACTTGAAAACCGCCGGAATCGGTTAAAATGCCGCGGTCCCAATTCATAAACGAATGAAGGCCCCCGGCTTCTTTGACGATTTCGTGCCCTGGCCGCAGCCATAGATGGTACGTATTGCTCAAAATAATACCTGCGCCCATCTCTTTTAATTCTTCCGGTGATAACGTTTTGACAGTCGCCAACGTCCCTACCGGCATAAACATCGGTGTTTCAAACGAACCATGCGGCGTGTGGAGCACTCCAAGCCGTGCACCCGTTTGTTTGCATGTTTTGATAAGCTCGAAACGAATCGGTGATGTCAAGCCAATGCTCCCCTTTCTTAAATAATCAACATGGCATCGCCGAAGCTAAAAAACCGGTACCGCTCTTTAACCGCCACGTTGTAAGCATGCAAAATATTTTCGCGGCCGGCAAGCGCACTGACAAGCATAATCAGCGTTGATTTCGGCAAATGAAAGTTGGTCACTAAGCCATCGATCGCCTTAAACTCATAGCCTGGATAAATGAAAATATCCGTCCAGCCGCTTTCCGCAACAAATGTGCCGTCATGTCTTGCCGCGATCGTCTCCAACGTGCGCGTGGACGTCGTGCCGACAGCAATAATGCGGCCTCCTTGCCGCTTTGTTTCGTTTAACAATTGTGCCGTCGCTTCCGTCATTTGATAAAATTCGGCATGCATATCATGTTCTTCAATGTTTTCGACATTGACAGGGCGGAACGTGCCAAGCCCAACGTGGAGAGTGATAAACGCGATATGCACCCCTTTGGCGCGGATATCGTCAAGAAGCTGTTCCGTAAAATGCAGTCCGGCTGTAGGCGCCGCCGCTGAGCCGATTTCACGGGCATATACAGTCTGATAGCGTTCCGGATCAGCCAATTTTTCTTTAATATAGGGAGGCAACGGCATTTCCCCAAGCTGTTCAAGCACTTCATAAAAAATACCCCGGTAAGAAAATTGCAAAACGCGGCCGCCATGTTCAAGCGTATCAACGCATGTCGCTTGCAGCCGCCCGTCGCCGAAAATAATTTTCGTGCCGGCTTTTACCCGCTTTGCCGGTTTTACAAGCGTTTCCCACCGGTCTCCTTCCAATTGTTTCAGCAACAACACCTCAATGTGGGCACCGGTATTTTCTTTTTCCCCGTAAAGCCGCGCCGGCATCACACGTGTATCATTCAGAACGAGGCAATCCCCTTCACGCAAATACGATAAAATGTTGCGAAAAGTTTCATGGCGGATTTCGCCGGTTTTTTTATCAAGCACCATCAACCGCGATGCGTCGCGGTTGGGCAGCGGTGTTTGCGCAATCAGCTCTTCCGGTAAATCAAAGTCAAACAAATCGATTTTCATTTTTCTCACCTTGCCTTGTTGTTTAACGGAATCGACCAAGCACATAAAAAATGAGGGACAGCACAACGCTTAGCAAAATCGATGTAACAATCGGAAAATAAAAAGTCGTGTTCCCTTTCCGGATAATAATGTCGCCCGGAAGCCGCCCCAGTTTTATAAACTGCATGAGAAACCCGATAATAATGAGGACAGCTCCAACGGTCATGATAAGCTTAGGCAGGCTATTCATGTTTTGGAACCTCCATTCCAACATGCTTGTAAGCAGCAGGGGTGACAATGCGGCCGCGCGGGGTGCGCTGTAAAAAGCCGATTTGCAGCAAGTACGGCTCGTAAACATCTTCAATCGTCTGTGCCTCTTCGCCGATCGTTGCGGCAATCGTGTCAATGCCAACCGGTCCGCCGTTAAACTTTTCTATAATCGCTTCGATCAATTTATGGTCGATATGATCAAGGCCAAGCCGGTCGACTTGCAGCAGCTCGAGCGCCTCTTTCGCCAGCGAAAACGTGATCGTTCCGTCCCCCCGGACTTGGGCAAAATCGCGGACGCGGCGCAAAAGGCGATTCGCAATGCGCGGCGTTCCCCGCGAGCGCCGGGCAATTTCCAGCGCAGCTTCCGCCTTAATGTCCACGTGCAAAATCTCTGCTGTCCGCATCACTATTTGCGTAAGATGTTCCGGCTGATAATACTCCAATCGGCTAATCACGCCAAAGCGGTCGCGGAGCGGTGCGGATAAGGCGCCAGCTCTTGTCGTGGCGCCGACAAGCGTAAACGGGGGCAAGTCAATGCGGATGGAACGGGCAGTTTGCCCTTTTCCAATCACGATATCCAAGCAATAATCTTCCATCGCCGGATACAGCACTTCTTCGACAGAACGGTGCAACCGGTGAATTTCATCAATGAATAGCACATCTCCTGGCTCCAAAGAAGTTAAAATCGCCGCTAAATCGCCGGGCCGCTCAATCGCCGGGCCGGAAGTCGTGCGAAGGTGAACTCCCATCTCATTCGCAATAATTCCTGCCAACGTGGTCTTTCCCAGCCCGGGAGGACCGTACAGCAGCACATGATCAAGCGTCTCTTCGCGCATTTTCGCCGCTTCGATAAATACTTTTAAATTATCTTTCACCTTATCTTGTCCAATATATTCATGCAAAAATTTCGGGCGGAGACTATATTCCAGCGAAATGTCTTCACGATGGACATCGCCGGAAACAAGGCGTTCTTCCATGTTCCTCCCCTCCCTATTTTAACAGTTGCTGAAGCGCGCGCTTCACATATTGGTCCGTGGACAAGTTTTCTTTCATTAACGATGGCACTACTTTTTGAATTTCCCGTTCCGCGTAACCGAGCGCTTTTAACGCCTCGATCGCCTCCTCGAGAGCAGATAAATGTGACGGTTCTTCTTCGGGATGAAACAAATCTGGATATGTTCTAGCAGCGACAGCAGTAAGCTTCCCTTTTAAATCGAGAATCATCTGCCGCGCCGTTTTTTTTCCGACTCCAGGAAACTTGCATAAAAATGTTTCGTTCTCTTGTTCGATCGCTTCGACAAGCTGCTCGGGCCGCCCCGCCGCTAAAATCGCCAAACCGCCTTTTGGGCCGATTCCCGAAACTTGCAACAGCTTTGCGAACAGCGCTCGTTCTTCGCGGGTGCGAAATCCGTACAAAGCAAGCATATCTTCACGGACATATTGGTATGTATAAACCGTTACGATCGTATCGCGGCTTTCTTGAAACGAAAACGGGTTGGGCGTAAAGATTTGGTACCCAATGCCGTTGTTGTCGATCACAATATATTCCGGGCAAACATAATCAACGTATCCGCGGATAAATTCAATCAACGCTGTACCCCTCTCTTTTCTTTCCTGCCTTTCCATTGTATCATACCATTACATTATAACAAAAAGCGAATGTATATTCCTATAAAAACAAAAAAAGACTTACCAAAAGATAAGTCTTATTGTCTGAAAGCGAAATGGCGGTATGTTTCGATCATGTCTTGATATTGCGACTTGGAGACGACGCGAATCCCTCGCTTCAACTGCTCATGCTGGCGGCTTTCCAGCTTTTTTACATCAATTTGAAAAAACGATTGAATAATCCGCGTCGAATGAGCGGGCTTTCCTTCAAAAATCGATAACGTTCCATCTTCAGTAATGCCAAAATACCCGTTCGCTTTCAATAATGGCGAAATATCATCCACCGTTTTGCGAAATACAAGCGTTTCATCATCCATATTCACAAGCTGCCAGCCTTTATATTTTTTCCATATGTCTTTCATGGACATAAAGGTTTCTGCTTTTGTCTCTTCGCTCACTTCCCCGTCTAAATATTGCCGTTCCAAAATAATCGTCATTTTTACCGGCGCCGGCGCTGCAAACGCAGCTTGGACAAACAATGCATGGAAAAACATCACGAAGAAAGCGGCTAACATTCGCATTTCCTTTTCCTCTCTTTCAAGGTAAAAATAAATGCTCAACTTTATTTTCACCAATGCAAGAAGTTTTATCCGCTTTCTTTCCACTGCCGCACTTTTTTCCGTGTTTGGCCTTCCCAGCACAGCCTGTGCCCCATTTGGCGAAAAAATAATGCCCTATACGACTGCGTATAGGACATTATGTGACCGTTACTCATCGAGCACGGACTCGTCCAAGTTGTGGTACACTTCTTGGACGTCGTCGTCGTCTTCGAGCGCATCGATCAGCTTCAACATTTTTTTCAAATCATCGCCGGCCAGTGTCGTATATGTTTGCGGAATCATCGTAATTTCGGCACTGACAAACGAAAAGCCTTGCTTCTCCAACTGTTCTTTAACTTCTTCAAACGTTTCCGGCGTTGTATAAATTTCAAACGAATCTTCGGTTGTTTCCATCTCTTCCGCTCCTGCTTCAATCGCCTGAAGAAGCATGTCGTCTTCATCGATGTCAAGCCCTTCGCGGGCGATAACGAGCAGCCCTTTTCGATCAAATAAATAAGAAACGCAGCCGGCTTCCCCTAAATTGCCGCCATTTTTCGAAAATGCCACCCGCACGTTGGAAGCAGTGCGGTTTTTATTATCCGTTAAGCAAACAACCATCACCGCAACGCCGCCAGGCCCATATCCTTCATAGCGAACTTCTTCGTAGTTCGTCTGTTCTTGGCTCCCCGTTGCTTTTTTGATGGCACGCTCGATATTTTCATTCGGCATGTTCGCCGCTCTTGCTTTTTCAACAGCAAGACGCAAGGCTGGATTGGCCGCCGGATCGCCTCCGCCTGTTTTAGCGGCTACATAAATTTCTTTCGCCAGTTTCATAAACAGTTTGCCGCGCTTAGCATCTTGCGCGTTTTTACGGCGTTGAATGTTCTTCCACTTCGAATGTCCAGCCATAGAAATTTCTCCTCTCATCGCAACGAAATTTCCGATATTACTATATCAAAAAAACGAGAAATTGTCATAATAAAAACGGGAATGCCTTGAAAAAAGCATTCCCTTATCAAAATTACCGCGTATTGGCCGGACGTTCGATTATTTTCCCGTTGATAAAAATCGTTTTTAAATCGCGCTCGATTTCTTCCATCGGCCGGCCGCGGCGGATATCGTTGTCGATGGTGCGGACGCGGTTGTACATGCTCGGATTGGAAACAACGCGCACATGTTTTCCTTTCGTGTATGGCGCAACCGCTTGGGCGACAAGACGCTCCACATGATCCGCGCGTTTCGCGTCAGTTGAAATCGCGACAAGCACATGGTCACGATACACGAGCGCCCGCGCATCGCTAACTCCTTTCACCGCATCAGCGCGGCGCGAGACCGCCTCCGCTAAACGCCCATCATAACTTTTGTAATAAGAAGGATTGGCTTTTCCTGCCCTTGAATTTAAATGGCCATGATAGTTGCGGTCGCCATCGCCGAAATCGGTGTCGATCGGGAGCACCGGCGCATCGGTATCAAACCGGGCCGTTCCCGGAATCCGCGCACGGTCATTGCCGGCAAAAAAATCGGTCGCCGGCCCGCGGCGGCTTAATATATAGTTGTTGTCGTAATTAACCGTATTGGTTCCATAGCGGCCGTAGCGATATTGATCAGCGGAGCGCTCCGTCGAATAATACCCGATTGGGCGCGTCGCATTGCTGTAACGCGGATGGTCATCATCCATGCCATTGGCACACGCGGCAAGCCCGCTTATCAAACAAACAGCCCCGATCATTTTCAGTGCACTTTTCAACGCAAAAAACCCCCTTTTTCCTCCTTCAAATAAGGCCAAAAAAGGTTTTGGCCTTATGATTAGCTTGGCGAAGGAAAGGGGGTTTTATCGCTGTCAGTTAAAGGCAAAATTAGAATTTTGGCGGCGCGATCGCCAATTGCCGTTTATGATGCGAACGTTGGTGCAAGCGCTCAATAATTTGCCGGTCCTTTTCTGGAATTTCTTCTCCTTTTAAGTATTTATCGATCATTTCGTACGTTGTTCCCATTTCGCTTTCATCTGTTTGTCCTTCCCATAATCCCGCGCTTGGCGCTTTTGTTATGATTTCGTCCGGAACGCCGAGAATGCGCGCCATCTCGCGCACTTCCCCTTTCGTAAAATGAACGAGCGGCACTAAATCAACTCCGCCATCCCCATATTTAGTAAAATATCCCGTATACCATTCCGCCGCGTTGTCTGTGCCGACCACCATATATCCGTAATTATTGGCAACCGCGTATAATGTCGTCATGCGAAGGCGCGCTCTTGTGTTCGCATCGCCTAAACGGGCTGCTGTTTCATTCCATTCGCCTTTTTCTTTCAATTGCTTTTCCACTTCTCCAAATAATGTATTATGCGTTTCTGTTAAATCAATGATGAAGTGCTTAATGCCGCAGCTTTCCACCACTTTTAATGCGTCTTCCATATCTTTCGGATTGCTTTTGCACGGCATAATCAATCCGAGTGAATTATCCGGAAATGCACGTTTAATTAAGTGGGCGACGACTGCTGAGTCGATGCCGCCGCTAATGCCGACAACCGCCCCGTTTAATCCGGCGCCCGTCACTTGGTCGCGCAGCCATTGAACCAGTTTTTCAATTTTTTCTTTCATCTTTTTCAACTTCCTTTCACGAAAAAATTCCATATGTTTATTTTATCATACCGATAATTTCGCGGACAAACTAATTACGTGCTTTGTGCATGACAGAAAGGCGTTTGTTTCGCTGCAGCGCAAAGCGCCATTCCCTCATCATATCAGCAGGAAATAAAAGAGCATGTAAAAACCACGGCTTTTTCAGCCAGCAGGAAAAGAGTGGTGCGGAATGATCGTTTGAAACATCGGAATGCTGGCCAGCATCGCCGTGATGAAATGGTATGTTTGCAACCATTCAAGCCCATCGGCGATATCTCGCCAGCGGGCAAATGACAATCTTTCCGCATCAGAAATATATGTTTGCATGACCCAAAAAGCGCCTTCCGCCAAAAATACCCCATTTTGCCCAATAGCAGTATATACCTCTGGAACACGGGCAACCCCCGCCTTCTTCAATGCCTGCATAAACACCGCCTGCCTCATCGCTTCGGAAAAAGTTCGGTACCGTTTTGCCACCCAACCCCCTTCGCATGCGGTGACAAGCCATACATTTGGTTTAACCATTTTGATGTTTTTCACACGCCAACCGGATTCGTTTTGCAGAAGAAAAAAGAGACGATCCATTCCATCGTCTCTTTTTCGTTCTATTGTTCATGATGATCGTCGCTCTCCACATCTTGCGGTTCTGTAAACAGCTGTCCTTCCCCTCGAAGGAACGCCGGTGCAGGCGAAGCTTGTGGGAATGGGTATGCCGGTCCTGCAACATATGGCTGTGCCGGATATGGATATGGGGCGAATGCAGGCGGCATGTACGAATAAAACATTGGATTCCAGCCATGCCCTTGTATTACTGGCGTTATTGGCGCGCATGGCACTATCGGATAAGGGGCAGGTGCAGGCAAAGGAAATGGTGAATATCCAGTTGGCGCGATATTGGCTGCTATGGATGGCGCGACATTTTCTTCATGATGATCTGGCATTGGCGGCGCCTCTTCGAATTCGCTGCTGCTTTCTTCAATGCCAGGAAACGAATGAGAGCTGTTTTCCTTCATCTGATCTGTTAATGGCTGCGAATATGCTGGGTAGCTATTTGGCGCTGCCGGCATGAATGGAAAACAAAATCCGGCATCAGGCAAAACCGGAGTGACTGGAACGCACGGATATTGCGGAAGCGGTGCAAGCAGCGGAACTCCTGTGACATATGGCTGCGGCATGATGGATGCATGCGGAATGTTTGGCAGTACTGGTGGCGCATCGTAATCCGCTTGATCCGCTTCTGCCTTTTCTTTTTCTGGCGCTTCCGCAAGGTTTTCTATTTCTGCTTCCGGCTTCATTATCCCCGGTAAAATATTTTCTGGCTTCGGCGGAATCGGCGGAACGTTTGAAAATGCATTGGAAAAGTTAACATTTACGTTTGGAGCAACTGGCGGAATCGTATGGGATAGCGGTGGTATATTTAGCGGTTGCTTTAATTCTTTCTCCGCCTCCTTCTTTTTTTCCGAAGTTGGCGCAATGTTCGGTATTTTATGCGGCTCGTTCACTAACGGTTTTGGCTTCTCCTTGACTGGCAGATGCGGCGCTTCATTCACTGATGGTTTCGGCGCTTCTTTTTCGATTGGTTTTGGCTGCTCATTTACCAGTGGCTTTGGCGCTTCATTCACCTGCGGTTTTGGTGCTTCATTGGTTGATGGTTTTGGAAATTCGTTCACTTTGGCTTTTTCTTTTTCCGGATATGGAATGTTTTGCGAAAACTCTGCATCAATATCCACAGATATAAACGGTTTTATGTTGGCATACGGATGTTCTTTATGTTCCATCTCTTGTTTTGGCATGATATTGATTTTTGCTTCTTTTTTTGGCATCTCTTTCTTGACCGGAACCCCGGCAGTCGGAACTTTAATTTTCATTCCCGGCATAATCATATCTGGATTGCTTAAATGGCCGTTCATTTTTTTTAATTGTTCAAAGTCGACACCATACTTTTGCGCAATTTTCCAAAGCGTGTCGCCTTTTTGGACAATATGGATTTTCACTCCTTCCCCCTCCTAAACCGAAACTATTCGCTTTGTATCTCAGCTTCCGCTTGTTGTCACCATCATCCTTCAACATAATCTATGATAAAGACAGCCATTTTATGATAAAAAAATCATCCTGTCAGACGGCGGCTATTCCGTCTGACAAGATGATTCTTTACGCCAGCGCCAGCATCCGGGCAAGCGCCTGCGAGGCATCTTGTGCAATCAGCGGCGGAACGGCAATTTGGTTAACCATTATGCCTCTTTCCAGCGATTCGAGCGCCCATAACAAATGCGGCAAATCAATGCGATTCATTGTGAAGCACGGGCACATATACGGATTTAACGAAACGATTTCTTTATCGGGATGTTCGCGAATAATCCGGCTGACTAAATTCATTTCCGTGCCGATTGCCCATTTACTTCCGGCAGGAGCGTTTTGGATCGTTTCAATAATATATTTCGTGGAACCGACATAATCGGCTTGCTGCACAACCTCCCAGCTGCATTCCGGATGAACGATAATCTTCATGTCCGGTTTTGTCTGCCGGATGCGCTCTATATGATGGACGGTAAAATTTTCGTGAACGGAACAATGCCCTTTCCAAAGAATCACTTTAACTTTTTTTATATCTCCTTTATATTCTAATCGGTCTGTGTGCGGATCCCACACCGCCATTTCATCAAGAGCGACTCCAAGCTGGTATGCGGTGTTTCTCCCTAAATGTTGGTCTGGCAAAAAGAAAATTCGCTCTTTTTGTTTAAATGCCCACTCCACCATGTTTTTCGCGTTCGAGGAAGTAACGGTCGCACCGCCGTGGCGCCCGACAAACGCTTTAATCGCCGCCGTCGAATTCACGTATGTCAACGGCAAAATCGTGTCAGCAAACAGCTCCTGTAATATCGGCCACGCCCGTTCCACTTGGGCAATGTCCGCCATATCTGCCATCGAGCACCCAGCCCGCATATCCGGCAAAATGACTTTTTGATAGTCGCCTGTTAAAATGTCTGCCGTTTCTGCCATAAAATGCACACCGCAAAACACAATGTATTCTGCTTCGCTGTTTTGCGCCGCCATTTGCGCTAGCTGCAGGGAATCGCCCGTCGCATCGGCAAACTGAATCACTTCGTCTTTCTGGTAATGATGCCCTGGGATAAACAATCTCTTTCCAAACCGTTCTTTTATGGCACGGACACGTTCCTCCATCTCGTTGATGCTCATCGTTTTATAATTTTCTGGCATATCATCAAGCCGTTTCATTGCTTCTAACACGTTCATGATTTTCCCTCTCCTCTACTCCCATCATTGCAAATGAAAGCTAATATCTAATGATTTAGCAGAATGTGTCAGCATCCCGAGCGAAATATAATCTACGCCAGTTGCCCCGTACGCAGCGAGGTTTTCAAGCGTAATCCCGCCCGAAGCCTCAGTGACAATCGGCTTAGGCACCAGCGAGACAAATTCGCGCACTTCTTCTGGAGTGCGGTTATCAAACATAATGACATCAACTCCCGCCTTCACCGCTTCTAACACTTGCGCTTTTGTTTCCGTTTCCACTTCGATTTTGACCATATGACCGAGCTTCGCGCGCACCTCCTGCACCGCTTTTGTAATCGAACCGCAAAAAGCGATATGATTATCTTTAATCATGACACCGTCATACAAGCCGAAACGATGATTATAACCTCCTCCACATACAACAGCGTGCTTTTCTAACATCCGCAACCCCGGCGTCGTTTTTCGTGTGTCGCAAATGCGCGTATGGCTGCTGTTAAGCGCCATTACCGCTTGATGTGTTAACGTTGCGATGCCGCTCATTCGCTGCAGCAAATTTAAAATCACGCGCTCGCCCGCCAATAGCAGGGCGACCGGGCCGGAGGCAGCGGCAATCGTTTCCCCTTTTTTTATTTGTTCGCCATCGCGTTTATAAAGCGTTACATGGATGTCAGGATGCAACAGGCGATATCCTGTCACAATAATGTCTGTACCCGCTAACACCCCGTCTTCCTTTGCCGTAAACGTTCCTGCCGCCCATTCATTGTCTGGAAAAATCGTTTCACTCGTAATATCCCGTTCGCCGATGTCTTCCATAAAAAATTGCCGCAATAGCTGTTGTAATTTAAGTTGGTTCATTCGCCCTTCCCCCATTCTTCCAGTGTCAATGCTCTGCCATGCTGGTTACATTTAGCTCGTTTTTTGTCCGGCAAATCCGCCGTTTTTTCCATTGCTCCCGCGCAAATGGATAGTCGGAACGGTAATGCCCTCCCCGGCTTTCTGTACGTTGCAGCGCTGATGTCGTTATCAGCCAGCCTGCCAGCAGCATATGAATAACCGTAATTTCCTCGATAGAAAGATCTTCAAGTGAACTGTCCACAAACGCAGATAACGGAAATTGTTCAAACCATTTTTTTGCATATTGCAATCCTTGTTCATCACGAACGATGCCGACATATGTGGACATGATCGTTTGAATGGCTGTTATTTCCGGCAAATTGCGCACGGCTTTTTTGGTATCGCTTTGCATATCATTTGGCCGTTTGCGCAATCGGAGAGGCGGCGCTGTCTCTTTCCGGACAGCCTCTGCCGCGCGCGCCCCGAACACGATTCCCTCAAGCAGCGAATTGCTCGCCAATCGATTTGCCCCGTGAACGCCCGTGCACGCCACCTCTCCGACAGCATATAACCCTTGTATGGAAGTCTGTCCGCAATCATTAACGAAAACGCCACCCATCAAAAAATGAGCACCTGGCACAATCGGAAGCCTGCCTGTCTCCATATCAATACCATGTTCCGCGCATAGATGTGCCAGCGCCGGAAACCGTTCATGGCAGCGATGGACAGCTGAAATATCTAAATAGACATGATGCCCTTTGCTCATTTCGTCATAAATAGCGCGTGCAACAATATCGCGGGGCGCCAAGTCTTGCAGCGGATGGATATGTTCCATTATTCGCCTCCCGTCTTCTGTCACTAACACCGCTCCCTCACCGCGCACTGCTTCTGAAATTAACCCAGCCGCTTTCCCAGCGGCAAACAACATCGTCGGATGGAATTGAATAAATTCGACATCGGCAATAACAGCGCCGGCACGATAAGCTAATGCAATTCCATCCCCTGTGGCCGTTGCAGCGTTGGAAGAAAAAGCATACATTCCCGCACATCCGCCCGCCGCAAGCACGACGGCGCCAGCGTAATAGCATGAAGTTTGGCCTAATGGATTTTTCGTCTTCACTCCGATGCAGCGGCCATGTTGGATAATTAATTCGATGACGCATTCTCCCTCGATGATCGCCACATGTCCCTTTAGCTTTTCTAACAAAAATGAAACTATCGTCCGTCCTGTTTGATCTCCTCCCGCATGCAAAATTCGCCGTTTTCTGTGCCCTCCTTCCTGCCCGAGATGCAGGCTGCCGTCCTGATTGACATCGAATGTTAATCCTGCGTTCATCCATTCACGAATTCGTTTTGGCCCCTCGCGAACGAGCAATTCAACCGCCTTTTCATCATTATGTTGGCACCCAGCCGCTATCGTATCTTCAACATGACAGCGCCAATCATCCTCCGGTGAAACGGACGCAGCGACACCGCCTTGCGCCAGCCTTGAATTGCTCTCGTCTTTTTTTGTTTTTGTGAAGATTATCACATTTTTATGTTCATGCAAATAATAGGCAGTGGTTAACGCTGCGACGCCACTTCCGACAATAATCACTTCCGTTTCCATCATAAAGGCGCCTCCTGATCAATAATGTCTTGACATATATATTGACACATATTTAAACTAATGACAAGAGTTTTGTCAATATTTTGTGAACAAAAGGAATGATTTTGATGATTTATCTGGATTATGCTGCTACAACGCCGATGAGCAAAGAAGCGATCAACGCCTTTGTGGAAGCAGCAACTTCCTACTTTGGAAATGCAAGCAGTTTACACGATATTGGAAGCAATGCAGAACGGCTGTTAACTATCTGCCGGCAAGAACTTGCCGCGCTTATTGGCGGAGAAGAACGGGGGATTTATTTTACAAGCGGGGGAACAGAAGCAAATATTCTTGCTATCCGTTCACTCATTAATGCGCATCGCCACCGCGGCAACCATCTTATAACAACTAAGATAGAACACGCCTCCCTTTATCATCTTTTTCAACAATTGGAAACGGAAGGGTTTGAGGTCACCTATTTGCCGGTCAACCAGTTTGGACAAATTGATATCGATGACTTGGAGCGGGCAATCACGCCGAAAACGATTCTTGCTTCCATCCAACACGCTAATTCAGAAATTGGAACAATACAGCCGGTTGCCGAAATTGGATGGCGGCTGCGGCATCATGGAGTAATTTTTCATAGCGATTGCGTGCAAACTTTTGGTAAAATACGAATAGATGTGAAAAGGATGTTCGTTGACAGCCTTTCGGTTTCCGCCCATAAAATTTACGGACCGAAAGGAGTGGGCGCAGTATATATTGATCCGCGCATCAAATGGCAACCTTGCTTTCCCAACGCTACCCATGAATATGGATTTCGCCCCGGAACCGTCAATGTGCCTGGGATCGCTTCTTTCGTTACAGCGGCACAGCACATTTGCGATAATATGGATTCCGAACATGCACGCTTTGAACAACTGCGCCGTTGCTTGCTGGCGCTTATTCGGGAAAAGAGCTTGCCCGTTACAGTTGAAGGGCACCCTGATGCGCGTCTGCCGCATATTGTCGGCCTTTCCGCTCATGGAATCGAAGGCCAATATATCCTGCTGGAATGCAACCGTGATAATATTGCCATTTCCACTGGAAGTGCATGCCAGGTTGGGAAACAGGCCCCTTCGCGAACAATGTTGGCAGTTGGAAAATCCGCCGAAGAAGCAAAACAGTTCATACGCGTTTCATTTGGAAAATGGACGACGGAAAAAGATATTCATCGATTCATATCTTCTCTTGAACGAATCTGCCAGCAAAGAAAGGAGCTTGAAACAAGTTGAAAGAAGAAAAAAAAATTCTCGGGGAACAACGGCGCCAGCTCATTTTGCAGTGGCTGAAAGAAAGCAACCGGCCGATCACCGGCGCCGAACTCGCGGCAAAAACGAACGTCAGCCGCCAAGTGGTCGTGCAGGATATCTCGCTGTTAAAAGCGCGCAATGAACCGATTATTGCCACAAGCCAAGGCTATTTATACTTGCCGCCTAACGTTCCGGCACAAACGTATGCGCGCACGATCGCATGCTTCCATACACCCGAGCAAACGAAAGAAGAATTATATATTCTCGTCGACCATGGCGTCACTGTCAAAGATGTCAAAATTGAGCATCCCGTATACGGAGACTTGACCGCTTCCGTGATGGTGAGCAACCGGCTGGAAGTCGACCAATTTATCCAAAAAATCGAAGAAACGAAAGCATCATACTTGTTGCAGCTGACGGATGGCACACATCTTCATACGATTGAAGCAGATTCCGCCGCCAAACTCGATGCCGCCTGCCATGCCCTGAAAAAAGCGGGATTTCTTATTGAGTCGTAGCTGCAAAAACCCATATAAAAACCATCCCTGTCGCTATAGGCCAGGGATGGTTTTATTTTTCCAAAATATCCTAATCAAATAATATAATACGGGTAACTTCCTAATACTTGGACGGTACAATCAAGCGCCTCAAGCTCCGCAATGGCGCCCGGAATTAGCACATCGTCCATTTTTTGATCGATGTCAATAATGAAAAAATAGTTGCCAAGCCCTGTTTTCGCAGGGCGGGATTCGATTTTTGTCAAATTTAATTTGCGCCAGGCAAACGCGGAAAGCACTTGGTGAAGAGCGCCAGGCTGGTCTTTTGGAAGCGCCACCATCAGCGTCGTTTTATCGCCGGCATAAAGCGGTGAGTCCATTTTCAGCGGTTCGTTTTGCTTGCGGACGATAATAAAACGCGTATGGTTGTAATCATGGTCATGAATGTTTTCTTGCACGATCATAAGCCCGTATTCTTTAGCCGCCAGCCGATTGGCAATCGCCGCGATCGGAAGGTGCGGATGTTCGCTGACGAATTTCGCCGCCGCGCTTGTCGATGTCATATATACATGCTTCGCTTTTTTTAAATTCGCATGCAAAAATTTATGGCATTGCGCAATCGCATGCGAGTGGGAATAAATTTCTTTCACTTCTGTCCAATGATGCGCGTGGTACGGATGCACCATTAAATGTTGTTGAATCGGAGCGATAATTTCCCCGACAATCGGAAGCGATTGTTCATGGATTAAATAATCAAGCGTTAAATTCACCGATCCTTCCAGCGCGTTCTCGAGCGGCACCACCCCGGCGTCAATCTCTCCGTTGCTTACCGCATCGATGCACTCCGGAATGGTAGAATACGGGATTTTTTCTGCGTGAGGAAACATGGTGGTTACCGCTAAATCAGTAAATGTCGCTTTCGGTCCTAAATAGCCAATTTTCATTCTGCTGCCTCTCCCTTACTTTAATAAACCCCTGAACCAACGATTTCGACTTTTTCGACAAATTCGAGCCGCCGCAATTTTGCAAGCAGCTCTTCGATATCTTCTTTCATCTCATTTGTGCTGATCGATAGCGTGACATTCGCGCGGCCCTGAAGCGGAATCGTTTGATGAATCGTCAGCACATTGCAGCCGGCTGCGGCGACGACGCTAAGCAGTTGGGAAAGCGTGCCGGAGCGGTCTTCTAAATGAAAAAATAACGTAACGATGCTTTCTTTCACCACTGCTTGAAACGGAAACACCGCATCGCGATACTTATAAAACACGCTCCGGCTGACATCGACCAGCTGCACCGCTTCCGCAACAGAGTCAACCTTTTTTCTTTCCAGCAATTCTTTGGCTAAAAGCACTTTTCGCATCGCTTCCGGCAATACGTCTTCGCGAACTAAGTAAAATTTTTTATCCAACGGGCCTCCCCTGCCCTCCTCCAACGTTAATCGACAAACTCAAATTCGTAATCTAAAAGCCTAATAATATCGCCATCTTTCGCGCCGCGCTCGCGCAACGCATCATCGACACCCATTGCCCGCAGCTGCCGGGCAAAGCGGCGGACGGATTCTTCTCTGGAAAAATCGGTCATTTTAAATAGCTTTTCGACTTTGTCGCCAGATAAAATAAACGTTCCATCGCTGTCTCTCGTAATCGTAAACGGTATTTCCTCTTTTTCGTATTTGTAGACGACGCGCTGCAGCCCCGGCTCTTCTGCCTCATGGAGCGGGAATTCTGGCGTTGTTTCCAAAAGGTCGGCAATTGCAAATAACAATTCGCGCACTCCTTGTCTTGTCACCGCAGAAATCGGAAAAACCGGGACTTTATCCCCAAGTTTTTCTCTGAACTTTTTCAAGTTTTCTTCCGCATTCGGCATATCCATCTTGTTGGCCACAATGATTTGCGGTCGCTCCGTTAAGCGCAAATTGTACTGTTTTAATTCTTCGTTAATCACTAAATAATCTTCGTATGGATCGCGTCCTTCTATTGCCGCCATGTCAATCACATGGACAATGACACGCGTCCGTTCGATATGGCGCAAAAATTGGTGCCCTAACCCGACGCCTTGATGCGCGCCTTCAATCAGCCCCGGCAAGTCCGCCATCACAAAGCTTCTGCCATCATCCGTTTCCACCACTCCTAAATTTGGGACAAGCGTCGTAAAATGATACTCGGCAATTTTTGGCTTTGCGGCAGAAACAACGGAAAGAAGCGTGGATTTGCCGACACTTGGAAAACCGACCAGCCCGACATCGGCAAGAAGTTTTAATTCAAGGATAACGTTCCGTTCCTCACCCGGCTCCCCGTTTTCCGCAATTTCCGGAGCGGGATTTGCCGGGGTGGCAAAGCGGGTGTTTCCGCGTCCCCCGCGTCCGCCTTTGGCAACGACAAACCGCTGTCCGTTTTCCGTTAAATCGGCTAATACTTGATTCGTATCGGCGTCGATGACGACCGTTCCCGGCGGCACTTTCACGATCAAGTCTTCCGCATTTTTCCCATGCTGGTTTTTCGACATGCCATTTTCGCCTCTTGCCGCCTTAAAATGCCGCTGATAGCGAAAATCCATCAGCGTCCTTAACCCTTCGTCGACGACGAATACCACGTCGCCTCCTTTTCCGCCGTCACCGCCCGCCGGCCCGCCTTTTGGCACATATTTTTCGCGGCGAAACGCGACCATTCCGTTGCCGCCATCGCCGCCCTTCACGTAAATTTTCACTTGGTCGACAAACATCTTTTTTTCCTCCGATCCATTCTTGATGCCATAACTGCTTATTATTTTACACAAAATTTGCAAAGTGTTTCACATGAAAAACAAAACGGTGCTTCCGGGCATCGTTTCCGTCCGATGGCAACGCGCACCAAAAACAATGATTCCTAAAACAGCTCTGCCTCCGTGCTAAAATGCAATGTTGATCAGCACGGTCAATTCATGATTATGTATATGAAAAGATTCCAAACGGACCGCCGCTTGCTGCTGATGGCTGCGGAGCCATTGAACAATGCGGTTTTTATCCTTTATTGTCCCGCAATAATCAAAAAACAGCTTTACTTCCTTCTTGAACACTTCAATGGAAACGCTCATATGGTTTTCGCCATGCGCCTCCGCCTCGGTTTCCATTAAATTCAAAAATTGGCTGCTCCATGCCGTTAAATCCGCATCATATGGGGATAAATCGCATTCATCCCCCAGCACCTCATATTCTAACGAAATCAGCCGTGTTTTCCAATTATACGTCATCATCCATTCGGCAAATTGCACTGCTTTTAAATTGGTGAGCTTCGTTTCCTGCTGCATCTCGCAAATAATTTCGTCAATAATTTCGTTAACGCGTTCTATTTTATTTAACGCCAAATTCCCTTTAATCAACTGAATTTTATTCAGCCAGTCATGGCGAGAATGGCGCAATACATCGACGATCCTCCATTGGTTTTCCATCCACAGCGCTCCCGTTCATAAATTACACCGTTTATGATCTATCATCTTTACTATAACATTTTTTTACAAGAAACGGGAATGATTTTTCGCGCTTTTCCGAAAAGCAAAAAGAAAACTCTAACCTGCTTGGTTAGAGTTTTCTTTAAGCGGTTTACGCTTCTTTGCTGACAGGGTATACGCTCACTTTTTTGCGGTTGCGTCCTAACCGTTCGAAACGAACGATGCCGTCGATTTTCGCATAAAGCGTGTCATCGCCGCCGCGGCCAACGTTCAATCCCGGATGGACTTTCGTGCCGCGTTGACGGTAAAGAATCGAGCCGCCAGTAACAAATTGGCCGTCAGCGCGTTTTGCGCCAAGACGCTTCGCGATGGAGTCGCGTCCGTTCTTTGTCGAGCCTACCCCTTTTTTCGATGCGAAGAATTGGAGATCAAGTCTTAGCATATTGCGTCACCTCCCGTTACCGTTGAATCACGCGAATATATTCTCCATAATCGCGTTCAATCGTTTGTAAAGAAACGAGCATCGCTTCAAGGAGGAGCTGGACTTTCTCTGCCGTCGCTTCGTCGTCAATGGGAGGAAGCTCGCAGCGGAGATAGCCGCCGTTTTCCCCTTGCGTAATATACGGTTGAACGTTTGTTAGCGCCATGATCGAATTGACGGCGCCAAACGAAACCGCCGATGCTCCAGCACAAACGATGTCTTGCCCATGCTGAGCAAAATTTGCGTGCCCTTTCATCGTAAACGCGCGAATTTTCCCGTCTTTTGTGCGCTCAATTTCAACATGAATCATCGCGAATGCCTTTATGCATTAATTTTTTCAATCACGACTTTTGTGTAAGGCTGACGGTGACCTTGTTTGCGACGGTAGTTCTTTTTCGGCTTATATTTGAAAACAATAATTTTCTTTTGACGGCCGTGTTTTTGCACTTTCGCCGTTACCGTTGCCCCTTCTACCGTAGGGTTGCCGATTTTAACTGTTTCGCCGCCAACAAACAACACTTTGTCAAACGTTACCGTCTCACCTTCAGCGGCATCAATTTTTTCGATGTAAATTTCTTGTCCTTCTTCCACTTTAATTTGTTTACCGCCAGTTTCGATAATTGCGTACATGAATCGCACCTCCTCATATAGACTCAGACTCGCCAGCGACAAGGCGGTCCGCCTCGCGAACGCTTGAAAACCCGCGCTGAGCGGTTGTAGTACGGGTGCTGTAACGTAATGCGCTGCACCGCTTTTTGCCCGCTTATGCAAACGGCACAAAAATTCTACAACGTAAAAAATATTATCATAACGAAAAGAAAAATGTCAATATGTTTTCCTTACACGTAAATAAGCCGGCTTAACGGAATGTCTGTCTGCTTTTCAGCAAAAAAAGCATGCAAAATTTCATTCTCGTCCAATGTTACACGTTCATTATTATCTCTCATTATAACGATCGAATGTTTTTGACCGCGGTAAAATTTTAGCAACACGTCTGAAATTCGTTCCTCTTCGAAAGCAGCAATCGTTCGCAATTTCGTATAATCGCTCCGTTTTCCGTAATAACGTTCCAATAAAAAGCGCATGACAACATAATGGCGATGTTTCCACTCTTTCCATAGCGATGTGGTAAGAAACATGGCGATCGCCCATAAATCAATCTGTTTTGGCTGGATGGACAAAACGGCAATGGCAAAAAAAGCGAGTATGGCCATGGACAATGCGATTGTTTTTTGATGCGCCTCGCTGAACGGAAAATAATAAGTAAAAAAAAGAAACAGCAGCTTTCCGCCATCCAACGGCCAAATCGGCAATAAGTTGATTGCGAGAATCGCGATATTGTAATGCAAAAACAAATCCCATCCTTCGTTCGTCATAACCCCCGTCTTCCATAAAAAAAACGCAATCGCCATCAACCAAAGGTGTTGCGCTGGTCCAGCAAGCGTTACAATCAGCTCTTCGCGAAACGGCCGGTTTCCGTGTTCCTCCACTTCCGCCACTCCGCCAAACGGCAAAAGCAAAATCCGCTTCACACGCCATGAAAAAAAAGCGGCGGCAACAGCATGCCCAAGCTCATGAATCAACACAATAAAAAATAAAAGAAACAGCTGCTTAAAGTGAGCGGTCAGCACCGCAATGCCGCCAAACAGCCATAACAGCGGATGGATGTGAATGTTGCCAAACAATCGGATATACTTATTCAAAGGAGATCACCTGAATCGGATCAATAAAATGATCCCCTTGTTTAATGGCAAAATAAAACACCGCCCTTGCTTGGTCATGGCTGCTTGTCATCGCTGTTCCCACTTCTTTGCCTGTCTCCACAAAATCGTACAGTTTCACGGCAATCGACCCTAAGTTGCCATACCATGACTCGCTTCCATCAGCATGCTGGATGATCACGGTTTTCCCAAGCTTCTCTTTTGTGCCGGCAAAGATAACGATTCCTTCATTTACTGCTTCCACCTTCGCGTTACTGGCTGTTTCTACCATCACGCCTTGCCCGTTTTTCTGAAAACTTTCGAGGACGCGGCCTGATGCAGGAACGGCATATTGCTTTGGCGCTGTTTTTAGTTCGTTTTCCGTCTTTGTGGAAAGGAACGCCAGCGGCTCGCCAAACTGCTTTTCGTACCATTGGGAAACCGCCGCAAATTGAAATTCTTTCTCCATTGTCTCTTTCACAAATTGGCGTGCCGGTTCTAGCGAGCCGGATGGATTTTTAAACAAAATAGCTGTTATTAACACAAGGCAGGCGGATAAGAGCATTTTTAAAATGAACGCTTCTTTGCGAAATAAAGGATGCTTCTCTTCAAATGTATAGTGGTCATAGGTCACTACTGGCTGGCCGTACCGCTGTTCATCGGTGACCGCCCACAACTCCTGTTGTTGCGGCGTCCCATAACGGTGCCGCCTTTCTTTTCTCCGCTTTTCCACGCGCTTGCGGATGTCGCGGGCATGTCGCTTCATTTTACTCCTCACCATCCCTCCCGGCATTGTTTGTACTAGTTTATTAGACAACCTTGGAAGATATGATTAAATAAAAAATTCCCTGCCATTTTCATCAGCAGGGATTAACGGACACCAAACAATTTTTTTATTTTCAAGAAAATTCCCTTTTGCTCATCTTCCAGCGGCTGCAGCGGGACAGACTCTCCAAGAATCCTCCGTGCGATATTGCGGTACGCGATCGACGCCTTGCTGCTTGGGTCCAGAACGATCGGTTCGCCCTTATTGGAAGATTTGATGACGTTTTCATCATCGGCAATGACCCCTAACAAATCAATCGATAAGTGCATGACAATTTCGTCGACGTCAAGCATATCGCCGTTTTTCACCATATGGCTGCGGATGCGGTTAATGATCAGGCGCGGCGGTTTGATATGTTCCTCGTTTTCAAGCAACCCGATAATCCGATCGGCATCGCGCACTGCCGATACTTCCGGCGTTGTTACAACAATCGCCTCATCCGCCCCCGCCACGGCGTTCCGGTAACCTTGCTCAATGCCTGCCGGGCAGTCGATTAACACATAATCATAATCTTGCTTTAACTCATCGACCAGCTGTTTCATCTGTTCCGGACTGACCGCCGATTTATCGCTTGTTTGCGCGGCAGGCAGCAAATAAAGGTGATCATCAAACCGTTTATCTTTAACGAGCGCTTTTTGCACAGTACAGCGCCCTTCCACAACGTCAACCAAGTCATAAATAATGCGGTTTTCCAACCCCATCACCACATCGAGGTTGCGCAAGCCGATATCTGTGTCAACAAGGCACACCCGCTTTCCAAGGATCGCGAGCGCTGTTCCGATATTTGCCGTTGTCGTCGTCTTTCCGACGCCGCCTTTTCCTGATGTAATGACGATCGCTTCTCCCACCGTTACACTCCCCTTTCTAACCGCGTCAAATTCGGCCGCAGCTGCGCCAGCAGCTGCAAACGATCGACAACAATTTGGTTATGTTCATCGATATACGCGCATTCCATTTCATTCCGCTCATCCGTTTTATAATCGGGAGCCCGGTTCATCACATCGCCAATTCGCAGCTGTGTCGGCTTCATAATCGATGCGGCAATGACCGCTTCTTTATTTCCGTAATACCCGGCATGGGCAATTCCGCGCAACGCTCCGAGAATAAAAATATTTCCGCCAGCGATAACGATCCCCCCCGGATTGACATCTCCGATTAATAAAAGATCTCCTTGCACATGCAGCACCTGACCTGAACGAACGATTTTGGAAACCGACACAATTTCCGTTTTCCTCTTCCACTCCAGCGCTTCTTCCTTTGTCATAACATTGCTTTCAATCGATTCAACGACTAAATTTTTTTTGCGGCGAATTAATGTGCGCAATTCTTCTTCTTGCTCCGGAGTCAAATAGCGATTGCCAACTTTGAGATGAACGGAAACGAGCGGACCGTCCGATTCCGCTTTTTCGCTTGCCGTTAATTTTTCTTCGAGTTCTTTTAACAGATCATCATAGGAACATGTGTCATCGAGATGCAACGTCAGCCCATCTTTCGTTCCCTTCATCGTTACATACGGTTGTTTTTGTTTCGCCACAACGTTCACCTCAACGAATAATTCTACAAAAACGTCCATTTTCCTTTTAATCTTCCTGTTCCAACCGCTTGATTTTTACCAATTGCTGCTTCAACGGATATGAAAGCAAAACAAGAAACACCACATTCAGCAACAGCGTCGGCGATAATCTTTGCAGACAAAACATTTGAAAAGGCATATTGGTTCTTCCTATGAGCAGTTGAATTCCATATACATATAATTCGAGAACGGCGATCGAAAAGAGACTAAGAAAACAAGCAATTAACCAATGTTGATGGAGCACTTTCATCGCTTTCGCCGCGATGTAAGCGATAAAAGGAAACGAAAATGAATAAACACCAAGCAATTCCGTGTAGGTGCAATCATAAAGCACGCCAAAAATCAGCCCGTAAACCATCGCGCGCGTTTGCCCTATATAAATAGCAGCAAAAACAATAAAAATAAGGAAAAAGCGCGGCACAAAAAAATAATCGATATATACATGATTTTTTGGCCACACATCGACAAAAATGCTTTCACTCACAAAACAAACAACGGCAAGGAAAGGAAGCGCCCACTTTTTCACTTTGCTTCCTCCCTTTCCTCAAGCGTTTCATCAATTTTTCTTTTCACAATGATCACGTCATCAATGTCATAAAAATTTGCCAATGGTTTTACGTAAACCATTTTTGTCAGCCCGTATTGATCTGGCACGACCTCCATCACTTCACCGATAGGAAGATCTTTTGGGAAAACGCCGCCAAGACCAGAGGTTAACACTTTTTGCTTTTTCTCGATTTTCGCGTCAAAAGGAATCCGTTTTAACAACAGCGCTCTTCGTTTTTCATCATATCCTTCGATTAATCCAAAAATATTTTCGTTTCCTTGCACATAAGCGGAAATCCGGTTTTTTTGATCAAGCGCGCTCAACAATTGAACAGTGGAAGTAAATTGCGAGGCGTGCTGCACTTTTCCGACTAACCCTTCTGGCGTAATCACGGCCATATCTTTCTTGACGCCGTGCTGCTCCCCTCTATTGACGATAATTGTTTCCTGCCAGCGGTCTGGGTTTCTTCCAATAACGGTAGCCTGAATTGGAATAAAATCACGCAAGCTTTCTTTTTTATTTAAAAGAGCGCGAAGCCGTTCATTTTCCTTTTTTAATGCCTGCACTTGCGTTTCCAGCGCCACATACTCTTCGAGACGCGCTTTTAACAGCTTGTTTTCTTTATATGTATTTCTTATATCATTCACATTCTCAAAGAAGCCCGCAACGAGCTGTGCGGGCTTATGAAAAATAAGCTGAACAAAACCGGTTGTATCTTTTAAAAACTGCTCCGGCCATGTGAGTTCGCGATCTTTTAAGGAAAAACCAATCAATGCCACGAGGATAATAATGCTGACGAGCAATAAAATGAGACGTTTGTTTAAAAAGAACTGTGGCATGATGTTGACACCCTCTTACTATCAGCGATGGTCTCTCGCTTTGTTTTTAAATAAATCGATATGATCAAGCGCCTTTCCTGTTCCGATCGCTACACAATCGAGCGGATTTTCCGCAACAATGACAGGCATATCCGTTTCTTTGCTGATGACTTTATCCAGGTTGCGCAGCAGCGCGCCGCCGCCTGTAAGCACGATGCCGCGGTCCATAATATCTGCGGCTAATTCCGGCGGTGTCTTTTCCAACGTATTTTTCACGGACTCGACAATCGCATAAACCGTATCATGCAGCGCTTCCGCGATTTCCTCCGCACTAATTTCGATCGTTTTCGGAAGCCCTGTCAGTAAATCGCGTCCGCGGATTTCCATTTTCCCAATGCCTTCCGGATTTCCTGCCGAGCCGATTTCCATTTTAATCGCTTCCGCTGTCCGTTCCCCGATCATTAAATTATACGTTTTGCGGATATATTGAATAATGGCCTCGTCCATCTCATCGCCAGCGATGCGGATCGACTGGCTTGTGACGATGCCTCCAAGAGAAATAACCGCCACTTCCGTCGTCCCGCCGCCGATGTCAACGACCATGCTTCCCGTCGGCTCCCATACAGGAAGATTCGCGCCAATCGCCGCCGCAAACGGTTCTTCAATCGTATAAGCGTCGCGCGCTCCCGCTTGCCGCGTCGCATCGATGACCGCGCGCTCTTCCACAGCGGTGATCCCATACGGCACACATACCATCACGTACGGCTTTCCCGCAAAAAATCCTTTATTTTTTGTCGCTTGTCTGATGTAATATTTCATCATCGTCGCCGTTGTCTCATAGTCGGCGATTACCCCGTCTTTCATCGGACGAAGGGCAACGACATTTCCAGGAGTCCGGCCAATCATATTTTTCGCCTCGTTGCCGACTGCGACAATTTGTTTTGTATCTTTTTGCAGCGCAACAACAGATGGTTCTCTGACAACAATTCCTTTTCCTTTGACATACACGAGCGTATTTGCAGTCCCTAAATCGATGCCAAGGTCTCTTGTTCCAAATCCAAACATAATCTATATCTTCCTTTCTGAAACGAAATGCTTTTATAAGAATCCGCTTAATTTGTCGATTTAACATATATGTTTGTTTCAGAGCTTTGTACGACACCGCCCAAAACAGGATAAAAACTCATAATTTTTATTATAACTGATTCGACAAAAAATGAGAACTACTACATGTACCCTTTTTCTTTCAAACTGACAAATTTTTGATCGCCAATGATGAGATGGTCCAATAATTCGATGCCAATAATGCGGCCGCATTCGGCCAGACGTTTCGTCACATCAATATCTTCTCGGCTTGGAGTTGGGTCGCCAGAGGGATGATTGTGCGCGCAAATAATGGAGGCGGCGGAGCGCTTAATCGCTTCTTTGAACACTTCGCGCGGATGAACGATGGAGGCGTTTAAGCTGCCGATAAATATCGTTTTTCGGTAAATCACTTGATTTTTTGTATTTAAATAAATGGCGACAAAATGCTCCTGCGACAAAAAGCGCATATCTTCCATGACATATTTCGCGCCATCTTCAGGAGAACGGATCACGTAGCGGTCATTGTTGACGAGGCGGTGGATTCGCCGGCCGAGTTCGATTGCCGCTAAAATTTGCACCGCCTTCGTCGTCCCGATTCCTTTTATGCTTGTTATTTCTTCAATCGAAGCGTCTTTTAGAAGGCGAAGCCCTTCAAAATGCTGGAGCAAGCGATGGGCAAGCTGCAATACCGATTCTTCTTTTGTTCCTGTCCGAAGCAAAATGGCGAGCAGCTCATGGTCAGCCAAGCTTTCCGGGCCAGCAGAAAGAAGCCGCTCACGAGGTCGGTCATCTTTTGGCACATCGCGAATCATCAATGTCATCGTATTTTATCTTCACTCCTTTTTTTCTTTTCATCAATAAAAAAATTACCAGCCGAGGCGCTTCAGCTCGCGCACGGTCCGTGACAACGGCAGCCCGACAACAGTGAAATAGTCTCCTTCAATGCGTTTGACAAATAAAGCGGCGCGCCCTTGAATGCCGTATGCTCCCGCTTTGTCCATCGGCTCTCCTGTCGCAATGTAATCGGAAATTTCTTCTTCCGTTAAATCCCAAAACATTACTTTCGTTTTTTCTACAAACAATGATTGGCCGTTTGGGGAAAGAATTGCCACTCCCGTCAGCACCTCATGCGCCTCGCCTGACAGCATGCGCAGCATCGTCGCTGCTTCTTCTTTTGTTTTTGGCTTGCCTAAAATGTTGTTTTGGTAAACGACGACAGTATCCGCCCCGATGACGTATGCATGAGGATAACAATCAGCAGCAGCTTTCGCCTTGCGATAAGCAAGCAGCTGCACGGCTTGCTCCGGGGATGCATCTTCGTGAATTTGTTCATCAATGTGGCTAGCGAGGATTTGAAAGCGGAGGTTAGCTAATTCAAGCAGCTGTTTTCGGCGCGGGGAACTCGAAGCTAAAATCAATTGTTTCATCGACATCACCCTTTTGCATTCGTTTCAAAGCAGGAAGATACACATGTATCGTACCAAATTTTGCGGTTCAGCACAATTTGGTAAAGTCGAAAAATCCGAAAAAAAAGAAGCTCGCTAGCTTCGCAATGGGAAAACGGAAATATATGACTTCAGCGCCTCAAGCAATTCTTGCTGTGTTTTTTGCAACAGTTCCTCTTGTTGATTGGTTTTGTAAGCAATAAGCAGATTATACGCAGCTTTCATATGTGAAACGTACCGCTTTATATTATCGTCATTCGGAATTGTTTGCGATATAAATTGTTTATAATCACTCTCTAATTTTTTCCATTCTTCTTTGTGAACATCTCCTTTTCCTAATAAAATGGCGGAAATGGCAGCCATTTCCCTGTATAGCGCTTCCCCTGCTTTTATTACTGGCTTGCGCTCCCTGTCCGTGCTGGCGAACGATAGAAATTTAATGTATGTACTATGCGCCTTCTGCTTATACCGTTCATTGATCGCCTGCAACTGTTGTTTGTCACTTCCGACGGCGATAAACAAAGCGACTGGTTTTTCGCCAACCGCCACAACAGGAATAGCGGAAGACTGGAGTTGCCGGGCATAGGCAGCCGCCGCTTCCCGATCTGTAAATACTCCCGCTTGAATCACGCTGACTGTGAAAGAAGAAGCCGCTGCTTCATTTGCAGATTCCGCCGCTTGCCCTGTCGAGTCTTTGGATTCCGCGGGAACCGGCAGCTCCGTTTCCAGCGTTTGCCCGGAATGCTCCTTCTCCTTTGGAATGACATTTAATACAATGAATCCAAAACTTGTGCCAATGATGACCGCCATCATGATTGAAAAAATTGCTGATTTGATCCGTGCGTTCAATGCGCCGATAATGGGCGAGCGCTTTTTCCGCTTTTTTTGCTGGAAAGAAGCGGACGGCCTTGGCTCCGCTTCCTTTTCGTTTTCCAATATGTTCGTTTCTATCGGCTTATCGGTAGTAAACGGCCGCTCTTTTCCGTTAATTTTCACCGTAATTTCTTGCCCATGCTTGTCCATCATGCCACCATCCTTCTCCTCATTTCCCGCCTATCTTATCATAAACAAAGAAAAAAAGAACAAGACATTTGTCGTCTTGTTCCCGGATTATTTCGGCAAATTCGGCTATTATCGGTCACGTATTTGCTGAACAGACAATGCTTCGACAGGAACTTCCGGCGATTGCTCGGAAAAGGTGCACAACTGTTTCGTTTCTCCTTTTAAACAAATAGAATAATGGAACGAGCCGTTTTCGTCTTTTTTAACAAGTACATATGATGGATTCGTTTCCAATGGCAGCACGTTTCCGGTAAACGGGTCTTTGATCGGATGAAGCATTCCTTCTTCCACAAGCTGTTTGTACGTTAGTTTTTCGGAAGAGCGGGATGGCAAAAATTCCACGTTTTCTGCCCCGACATAAAGGCGCGCCGCTTCGTAAAGCGCATAGGCATTAGAAACAAACGTTCTCTCTTTTGCTTTTTCGATGATATGAAGCACCGCAATAACAGCAATGGAAGCAACAATTCCTAAAATGACAAGCACCGCTAACAACTCCACTAGCGTCATTCCTCGGTTTGTACGCAGCAACATATAATCACTCCGCCATTCATTACCGCTGCTGCGATGACAGTTGCCCCCCAGGAACTATTTCTATCAGCGGATTCCGCTTTTTGCTCGGCGGGGGAACGTCTATTTGCGGCAGCATATTCTGCAACTTTCCTAATTTCGGATAATAAAATGCGCTGACCGTTACTGAATACGTTAACGGATTTACTTCCGTAGCGACCGACGTCAATTCCGGATTTCCAGTAAAAGAGAGCGATTCAACCGATACAATGCGGTTCAAGTTTTCAAGCGTTTGCAAAAAGCGCTCCAGCTGATAGTATGACGGGGATTGCACCGTCAATTGCACCGTCACTTTTTTCAATCCGTCCGGCGGCGTGGAAGAAGATTGCTTTGTCTTTTCTTGCGGCTCTGCTGTTGCATTTTCCTCTTCATTAAAAGCCATGCTCGAAATCGCGCTGTCCGAAACTACTTCCGCCTTTTCCAAATCAAGCAACAGCTGTTCGGTCAGCGGCTTGACCGGTATCTTTTTTTGCAGTTCCACGACGCTTTCCGGCAAGCCCGACTTTTGTTTGGCAATTTCCGCTCTTGTAGCGGCCAATATTTTTTTTTCGTTTGCAACCCTGTTGTTTAACTCTTCAATTTCTTGGTAACGCGGATAAAGCAGATAAAAATAAAGGCCGATAATTGCAGCGCCAAGAACTGTAAGTATAAGAACAAAAACGAGAAGCTGCCGTCTTGAGAAACGTGCTATCATGATGGTTTCTCCTTTTCCTCTAACGCTTGTTTGCGAATATGCATTTCATATTGCGCGAGATAACGAGGTACTACTTGCTCTCCAGCTGTCCTTTGTTCATCGTTTTTTTCGTTAACATTCACAGCAGAAAGGTTTTTCAGCTGCACATCGGCAATAAATTTTGCGTCCGACAGCCGTTTTAAATAATAGGCCGCCTGCTCGCTTGTGTCAAATTGAACGGAAACCGTTACCGTTCCATCCTCCGCATAGGAAAAGTTCATGATAAATCCGCGCTCTGGCAGCAATGCCGTCATGTTGCGCAAAAGCGGCACCATTTTGAGCGGGTAATTTTTCGCCCATTGCACAGTTTTGTCTAATTCCTCGATTTCCTTAACAGATTGCATGTCCGCAAGCTTTTGCTGCTCGATCGCTTGAAGCGCCTGCGTCTGCTTCAGCTCTTTTTCCAGCGAGTCGATTTGCGTCTCCGCTCTGTCGATAAGAACGTAAAAAACAGCCGCAGCAATCGCTGCCATCGCGGTGACAATCACTGTGCTTAACAGAAAGACAACATTTTTCGGCTCTTTTTTTGGCAATAAATTAATGTCAACGAACATCATCATTTCCCTCTTTTAGTCCAAGTCCCCATGCAAGATGATAGCGCGCGTCCACCGCGCCCGCCATCGCGGCCGCAAGCCGTTCTACAGGAACATCCAGCCGTTCTTGCAGCGCTTGATAAACATGGGACAAATGCGGATGATCCCCCATCAGAAACACGCGGGTAATTTGCTGTGTTCCTTGATGAATGGAAAAGGAATAGAAGCTCATCATCCGTTCCATTTCTTTATAAACATCTTCAAACGGATCAACGAGCTGCTGCTCTTCCTCCAGCTTTATTTGTTCATACTGCTCCAGCGAAAGATGGCGCATAAAAACAGGCTTATGTTCGTCAAACGCGCTAACATTGACAGATGATTGATCAAACTGAATAAGCAAAATATGATCGTCTTTCTTCACTTGATCCGCCATATAAAAAAGGCGGTATGCGCATAGCGGAGAAACATCGGCAGCGATCGGGCGGAGTTTAACAGCTTCCAGCAGCTGCACATAGCTTAACACCGAATCTTCCGGAGCAGCAAACAATAACACAACGGTCGCTTCCTGCGTTTTTTCCAAAACAACGTAATCAAACACCGGGGTATCAAACGGCAACGGAATCGTTGTTCCCAATTCCATAAACAAATAACCGCGAATTTCCTCTTCTTCTAAATCGGCAGGAAGCGGAAGCCGGCGGATAATCACGAAAGGATCTGGCACAATGAAACGGACGCGGCGTTTCTTTAATTTCCATTCATCGACACATTCTTCTAAAATCATTTCCAACGTTTCGCGGTCCATGATTTTTCCGTCGTGAATCATTCCTTTTGGAAGCTGGCGCTCTCCCCATTTGTGAACGGATAATGGGTCGTTTGCCTTTGTCTCAACATAGCGAATGACATGGTCTTTGATAACTAGATTGGCAACTTTATGCCTTGGCTGAAACAATGTTAACATATTCACGTTTTCCCCTCATATTAAAAGAAAATCATTTGCTGATACCATTCCACAATGTCTTGTCCAAAAAAATAGGCGGTCAATGACCCGAGAACGATCGCAGGCCCGAACGGCATCGGCTCCCGGCGCCGGACTTTGCCAAGCGCCATGCCAATCAGCCCGATCGCCGTTCCGTAAATCGTGGAAAAAAAGAACGCAAGCAGCACTGTTTTCCACCCAAGCACAAATCCAAGCAGCGCAAACAATTTAATATCGCCGCCGCCCATGCCGCCTTTGCTGATGACGGCAATGAGAAAAAGCAGCAAAAAGCCGGCCGCCGCGCCAATCAGCGCATCCCGCCAAGGAAGGAACGGAATAAACAGCCGCTCAAACAGAAAGATGACCGCAAACACAAGCAGCACTTTGTCAGGAATCATCATGTAGCGAACATCGGAAACGAAGATAATCATTAACAGTGAAATGAGCGTCCAACAAACGATCAATTCTTTTGACCATCCCACCAAAAGCGGCGAAATCGTAAAAAGAATCGCCGTCGACAGCTCAACAAACGGATAAAGCAGCGAAACCCTCCCCCCGCATTCCCGGCACTTTCCGCCTTGCCAAACGTATGAGACAACAGGAATAAGTTCCCGCGCCGTAAGCTGCCGCTTGCAGCGCGGGCAATGCGAACGAGGAAACATGATCGACTCTCCCGCCGGCACGCGAAGCCCGACAACGTTAAAAAACGAGCCGAGGAGGAGGGAGTATAAAAATATAACTAGCTTCATGTTTTTAAAGCTATTCATCAAGTTTTACGTCGTCTCTTTTTAAGTCATTTACATCTTCATTATCAATATATTTAAAATCAGAATCAGTTTTATCTACCAATGTTACTTTATACACTAGCTTGTCACCAATTTTTTTGTCATCTTTATCCTTTATATCTACTTTAGAAATAGTTACTATACTTTTACTTGGATCATACTCTTCTGACTTTTTCCCAGGAGATTTTGGAATATTTTCAAGATATCCGGCATCATATAATTCTTGCATCGTATATGATGTTTTTGTGTTTCTGTCCGCTGTCACCGCCATTCTAGCTGCACTTACCATTTGCTGTGCATTCGCGATATGCGCATCCTTTTTCGAGTTGTCGATAATGGCTCCGATCGCCGTAATTGCAATCGCTGCGATAATCCCCAAAATGACGACGACAGCAAGCAATTCAATCAATGTGAGTCCTCGTTCGTTTTTCAAAAATCGTTTCATCATCGTAATACCCCTCTCCCTATTTTTTGTTTATCACACTTTTTTCCTAATTAATTTTACACGATTTATCAATATATGAGAATATATTCCTTGCAATTTATTGTTGAATATGGTTGAAAATATCGTACATTGGTATGATAATCGAAGCAATAATCGTTCCGACGACCCCGGACAAAAGCAAGATCATGAGCGGCTCAATCAGCGACTTCAGCCGTTCGACGCCGGCGTCCACTTCCGCTTCGTAAAAGTTGGCAACTTTCGCGAGCATTGCGTCTAATGCCCCTGTTTCTTCGCCGATCGCAATCATTTGCGTCACCAGCGGCGGAAACGCCCAATGTTTTTTCAGCGGTTCAGCAAGCGATTGGCCCCGTTCAAGCGAATCGCGCGCCTGCCTTATCACCTTGCTGATGACTTCATTTTCGACGACATTTTCCGTGATGGACAGCGCCTGCAAAATCGGGACAGAGCTGGAAAAGAGCGAGCTTAATGTCCGCGTCATGCGCGCCAATGCCGCTTTTTGGATTAGCTTTCCGAAAAACGGGATGCGCATTGCCGCATAATCCAAGTAATATTTCGTCCGTTTTTCCCTCTTCGCCAACGCAAACAAGACATATGTTCCAATCAACGAGATAGCGACAAGCCACCAATATGTTTGCATCACTTCGCTTGCGCGCAGCACAAATTTGGTGATCGCCGGAAGCTCCGCGTGAAAGTCGGCAAACATCTCGACAAATGTCGGGACGACGGAAACAAGCAAAAAAATGACGACCGCAACGGCAATAATAGCGACAGCGATAGGATAAGTCAGCGCGGAAACGATTTTTTGCCTTGTGCGGTGCATTTTTTCAAAATGGTCCGCAAGCCGTTCCAGCGTTTCATCCATATTCCCGCCTGCTTCCCCGGCTTTGACCATGTTGACAAACATCGCCGGAAAGATGCGCGGCTGCTTCGCCGCGGCAGCAGATAGCGGATTTCCGGCGCGGAGCGATTCTTCCACTTCCATAAGCGCTTTTTTCAGCGCCTTGCTTTCGGTTTGACTCGCTAAAATGCGGGTGGAGTCAACAATCGAGACCCCCGCCTTTATCAATGTCGCGAACTGCCGCAAAAAAATGACAAAATCTTGGAGCTTCACCGCTTTTCCAAATGTTATTTCTTTGGTGAGTAACGTTTGCGGCACTTCGGCAATTTCGATGACTTTAATTCCTTTTTGCCGCAATTTCATGACCGCGTCCCGCTTGGACTCGCTGACAATCGTTCCTGTTTGCTTTCGCCCCTTTATATTCCGGCCTTCATATTTAAACTGAGGCATACGAATCGCCACGCTCCTGTGCAAGATAAGGTTCAGCCGCATCGCGAAGGATCAGCCCTGCTTGCATTAACTCTTTGATGCTCATCGCCAGCGTATGCATGCCAAGGGCGCGGCTTGTTTGCATGACGTTGGCGATTTGATGGACTTTTTCATTGCGGATTAAATTGGCGACTGCCGCATTATTAATTAAAACTTCCGTAGCAGCGATCCGTCCCGTTTTTTGCGGTGTTGGGAAAAGGCGCTGCGAAATAATCGCGACAAGAACAGACGCAAGCTGAATGCGGATTTGCGATTGCTGGGCAGGCGGAAAGACGTCAATAATCCGGTCGATCGTCGCCGGCGCGCTCGATGTATGCAGTGTGCCAAGGACGAGATGTCCCGTTTCCGCGGCGGTTATCGCCGTATGAATCGTTTCCAAATCGCGCATTTCCCCGACTAAAATGACATCCGGATCTTGCCTAAGTGCCGCGCGCAGACCGTTGGCAAAATTGTTCGTATCAAAGCCGACTTCGCGCTGGTCAATAATGCAGCTGCCGTGCTTGTGCAAATATTCGATAGGATCCTCCAGCGTAATAATATGTTTCCGCATCGTTTTGTTCATATAGTCAATCATCGCGGCAAGCGTCGTCGACTTCCCGCTTCCCGTCGGGCCTGTCACTAGCACAAGCCCGTGCGGTTTTTGCGCAATTTGTTTTAATACTTCAGGAAGGCGCAGTTCATCAATCGTTGGAATTTTTGTCGGAATGATGCGGATCGCCAGCGACACGCACGACCGCTGTTTATACGTATTGATGCGGAAGCGGGAAACGCCGGGAATTCCGTACGAAAAATCCAATTCCCCATTTTCTTCAAATTGCGGCCAAAGGCGGGGCGGAATGACCGCTTTTGCCATTCCTTCCGTATCTTCCGGCCGCAAAACGTCTTGGCCGTATTTTTTTAATTCGCCATTGATGCGAAAAATCGGCGGCACGCCGACCGTCAAATGAACGTCGGAAGCTTTAACTTCAAACGCAGCACATAAAAGAGCATCCAATCTTTGCTTCATGTTCCCCACCTTTAACTTAAAATCGCCACTTTCAATACCTCTTCCAGCGTTGTTAATCCTTGTTTCACTTTTAACAATCCGTCATCAATCAAAAAAATCATGCGGTTTTTTATGGCAAGCTCGCGCAATTTCGAAAATGGCTCTTTATTTAAGATGACGCGGCGCATTTCATCGGTCATCACAAGCAGCTCATGAATGGCAATCCGCCCTTTATAGCCTGTCATATTGCATGTCGGGCAGCCACGGCCGCGGATCAGCTTGTCAATTTTCATGCCGCGGCGGGCAAAAATCTCGATTTCCCTTTTCGTTGGCTCCTGCTCTTCTTGGCAATCGCGGCAGACGCGGCGGACGAGCCGTTGGGAAACGACGCCGGCTAAAGAGGTCGCCACAAGAAACGGCTCAATCCCCATATCAATTAAGCGCGTGATGGTGCTTAACGCATCGTTTGTATGCAAGGTGCTTAACACTAAATGGCCGGTCAATGACGCGCGGATCGCCACTTCTGCCGTTTCGCGGTCGCGGATTTCTCCCACCATAATAATGTTTGGGTCTTGCCGCAAAATCGAACGCAGCCCTTGCGCAAACGTCAATCCGATATTCGGATTCACTTGGATTTGATTGACTCCTTCAATCTGATATTCGACAGGGTCTTCGATCGTAATAATATTGACTTCTTCACTGTTTAAATGGTTCAGCGCCGCATATAGCGTCGATGATTTCCCTGCCCCAGTCGGCCCGGTAATCAGAATGATTCCGTTCGGCCTTTCAATAAGTTCAATAAAGCGCCGCAAATTTAACTGGTTAAACCCAAGCTTATGAATATCGTTCAGCGCCGTCCCTAAATCAAGAATGCGGATCACGATTTTTTCGCCATAGATGGTCGGCAATGTAGAAACGCGCAAATCGACCGGATGAAAATCGATGTTCATCTTAATCCGGCCATCTTGCGGAATGCGGTGTTCGGTAATATCCATATTCGCTAAAATTTTAATTCTCGCGGTCAGCATGCTTTGCATATGTTTTGGAAGGGCGCGGTCTGTCCGCAACATACCGTCGATGCGATAACGGACAAGCACTTTCGTTTCCTGCGGGTCGATGTGGACATCGCTTGCCCGCTGTTCAACGGCGAGCTGCAAAATTTGGTTCACAAGCCGGACAATCGGGGAATCTTCTTCGATCGCCCGTTCCTCTTCCACCGTTGTTTCCGCGGCGGGGGCCATTTGCAAAAAATCTTCTACTGATTCATCCATGTCGTAATACTTATTAATGGCGCGCAAAATATCATCTTTTGAGGCAATCGCCGTTTCAATATGGAACCCTGTCGAAAGGCGCAAATCATCGATGACAAAAAAGTCCATCGGATCAGCCATTGCCACAAGCAAGCGTTCTCCCTCAACTTTTAAAGGCATCACCATATGCCGCTTGGCAAATTCTTTCGGAATGAGGTTGGTCAGCTTCGGATCGATCGGATAGCGGTACAAGCTGACATGCGGGATGCCTAATTGAAACTCAAGCACTTCAATTAATTGCTGCTCGGTAATATACCCGAGCTGCAACAGCACATCGCCCAGCTTTTGGCCGGGAGCTTTTTCTCTTAACGCTTCCTCCAGCTGTTCCTCCGTAATGAGCCCCGCTTCCACTAATAAATCTCCTAAACGTTTCCGCTCTTGTTTTTTCTTCATCGTTCATCCCTGCTTTTCGTTATCATCGTTTTTCTGCTTGTTGTTCACATCATTCGTTGTGGAAGGTGTTTGCTCTTTTTCTGGCTGCTTTTCTTCGGATTGTCCGCTGTTTTCCGCTTTGCTTTCGTTTGTTTGTTCATCGTTTTGATTATTGTCTGTTTGGTTTTCGTCAGCTGCCGACGGTTCGGACGTGGATGCATCCGGCTGGGTGTCTCCAAGTTCCAAACCGCGAAGTTCAATGTTATGCGATGGCGGATAAAAGTCTTCGGCAATCGTTTCCGTACGCACAAGATGATTTCCGCTATACGCTTCCCTCTTCACTTTGACGAGTATTCCTCTTTTTCCGCTTTGCTTTAATTGGCGTTCCCCAGGGCGAAGGAGAGGGCTATATTGCACAACGGTCTTCGGTTTGAAATATTCGATATCCCCAACTTTCACTACATACTTATAAGTAAATGGCAGCCCGAAAAGCGCCACATGCAACCGGTTGTTTTCCACCCGGAACTTGAGCGTGTAAGCAGTGGTATTCGGATTGTAAAACTGCAAATCACGATTGCGATCATCTACTTTCGCTTCATAACCAACCGTTATCCCATCAGGAAGTTCGCGGCTTGTATGCCGCTCCAACACCGTAAAATTCGTCGGCAAAATCGTTTGGTAAATCGCTGAAGCAATCATGCTCATCTCTTCGGAAGAAAGCGGCCCGTTTGTCTCTTTGACATATGCCGCAAGCGAAAAGATGCTTTTTCCTTTAATTTCAACGGCCGGATTGGCAGAAATCCATTCAAGCAATGGCGCTGGCCTTTTCGCCAAATTCAGTGTCACCGCGCTCACTTGCTGTACCGTTTCATCGGAACGGGAAACATAGGCTGCAAGGTCAATCGGTTCTGACGGCATTTGCAAACCAGCCGCAATATTTGTGACATCGTTTTGCAATTTTTCGAGATTAATAGAAGAAGCGAGTGGCGGGGGAAGCAGTGTTTTTATTGTTTTAGAAAATTCTTGCACATCGAGTTGGACAAGAAGCTGGGACGGCCGCCCTGACACTATTTGCCTTGCGCTTTGTTCGATTTGGAACGTAAACAGGGATGCAGGAATCTCTCCTTTTTTTTCTTGATACACAACGGGAATCGTCGCATCTGCCTTCCATTCATTCACTTTTTTCGCGATTTCCGCCAGCGCTTCTTGTTTGGATTTATTCGCAACAGAAATAGGCCCAACCATCGTTCCTGCGGGCAGGCGGTCTGTCTCTCCTAAAAACGTTTCGTAGGCTAAAACGCCAATTTGCGAAAAGCTGATCAAATAAATCGTACAAACCGCTATGACGAAAAACAACTTTACCGCAGCAATCTGTCTCACCGCCTACCTTCCCCCTTTTGCTTATGCCTCTACGTTCATTGATATATCAACGATCACGCTTGGCCCTTCTTCCTGCGCTTTCTGAATATGTTCTTCTGTCAAAATGGTGCCAGCTTCAATAAACGTATTTCCGTTTTTGTCGACAATATCTTTCGTCACCCGTTTCCCTTTTAAAAGCTCGATTTGCTTTTCGCGCAGCGCATAAAGCGCTTCTTCGCTTTCCGCTCCTTCCATGACTGCTTCGCCGCCGGAATGCTGCTCATCCGCATGTTCCGCCGTTTCTTCGCCATCCTGCCCTTCTGCCGGAACGAGCAAATGTGCCTCATCAAGCAAAGAAGACGGGGCATTGTCATGGACGACTAAAATATCTTTTCCATATGTTAATATAAATTCCGATGATAACACTGCCTGCCGGTCACCGACGAGCAGTTCAATGCCAATAATTTCTCCCGTTTCTTCATCGATAAAAAATTCGGTCACCTCTCCGAGCAGCTGTCCTTTTCTTGTCACCGCTTTCGTGTTTTTGATGCGGATTTGTTTATTGACAAGCTGGTTGGCAATCGGAATTTCCGATAAATCAATAATATCGTGGAAACTTTCTACCGTTACGGCAAATTCGCCGATGCCGACCACTTTTTTAAACGGAATCGCTTTTAAGCTTAACTGGACGTCTTCTTGCTCAACAGTAAGAAAATCAACGGAACCTTTTTCTGGATTAATGACTAATGTTTTTACAATCCCTATTTGTGTGCCATCAGATATACTAATAATTGGAAGATTAACAATTTGTGCACTATTTTTCATTTTTTCACCACACCTATTCTTTATAATTCTGTAATATGTGTGCAAGAAATTGAAGTTCTTCTTTTATGATAGGATATGACTGGAATTTTTCTTGCAGCTGTGCAAGCAATGGCGAAAGTTTGTCATATTGTTTCTCCAATAAATAATGTTCTATTAGCAAACGCGCGAATACGTAGTAATCATAATCGGGTAACGGGGTTTGCAAACATTGAATGATGCGCTGTTCATATTGTAATGGATTCATATATTTTCGGTTTAACTGAAGCTCGGCAACAACGGTTTGTAAAAGTTCGGAATGGACTGGGGAAATAACGGAAACATGGTCCGTTCCGTCCACATCGTTTTCTTTCGCCTCCATAGCTTCTTCGCCGCTTCCGGCGCTTTGCTCCTCTTGCAGCAGTTCGTCTATATGCGGTTGCACCGCTGCATCCGTTTCTTTCGGCAGAACCTCTTCCTCATCTGATACAACCGGCGGCTGAGACATTTCTGCAAGAATGTCATCCCATTCCACGCCGCTCTCTTCATCCGCTAAGTCATCCGTTGATATCATCCATTTTTCCAGTGAAATATGCGGCAGATCTTTTTCATCATCGCGCGCTGCTGTTTCTTGTGCATGATTAGGCATAGCGGCTACGTTTTCTTCCATTTCCGGCAGATCGGCAAACGGCAGATCCGTGCCCCATTCTTCATTTGTTTCCATTTCCACCGGCCATTCATTTAGCTTTGCTGCTTCATTCTCATTGCCATCTTCGATTGTTTCCCACGGAAACTCGCTTTCCGTGATAGTTTCAATCTGTCGTTCCACTGCCGCTGCTGCCAACGGCAACTCTCTCATTTCTATCATTTCTCTTTGTTCTGTGTCCTTTTCCCAAGGAAATTCATTTTCCGCCACTGTTTCTTCTCGTTCTGCATCAGCAGCGATTTCTAATGGCAGCTCGTCCACTGCAATGATTTCCTCCTGTTCTCCATCCCCCATGTTTTTCTGTGAAACGCTGTTTTCTGCTGGCGGTTGTGGCGCTGTTTCTAATGGCATTTGTTCGGCTTCCACTGCTTCTTTCTGGTGAAAAACGGCTCCATTTCCGCTAGCAATGGAAGAAAAAGATTTCTCTGCCGGTTCGTCTGGCTCTTCCCATTCATCTTCATCCAGTTTTTTCGCAGCATAAAAGACATGGGCAAATTGGCGATGAAGCAAATAGGTCATCGCTATCATAAGCAGTCCTAGTAATAATGCAAGCTGCCACATCGGAAAGAAGGACTTTGCTACTAAGGAAAGAAGAGAAAGAAACAAGGCAATGATGAGTGCTGCGATTTTCCCGCTCCAACTTAATCCTATAGGAAGAATAAGCAAAATCGGAATGGCAAGGATAAAAGCAATGATCACAAATATAACGTGTTTCAATGTTTCACCCCGTTTCCCCACACCATTATATAAGACAATTTTCCTAAAATTCGGCTCTAACTTATTGTATAATAAAGTTAAATATTTGGAAAGAAGGGCATGACCAATGGAGGAAAAGAATTTTTTAGCACTCCGCTCTTCAAAAGGCTTCACCTTATTGGAAGTGCTAGCATCCATCACCATTTTGTCCATCGTCGCAATAGGAATGTTTTCCTTTTTTACGAACGCCATGCAATATACGACATACAATCAAGACAAAACGGTCGCCATTAACATCGCCCGCGGCGTATTAGCCTATATGGAGCGCCTTGATTTCACGGAGTTAAAACAATATGTGGAGAGCAAAATGAATAATACAGACAGTCAATCGTTTGTCTATCTGAATGCTTCTGACTGCTCCGCCGACGGTTTTCCGTTGCTCGGCGGCGAAAACGACAAAGAAACTAACCAAAAAACCTGCGAAAGGGCTCTGGGTCCTGCCGTCAATAACATTGATTATAAAACGCGCGTTCATATATTCCTTGTTCCGTATGACAAAAAAGCGCAGGATGAGCTGAAAGCAAACCCGCCAGAACAATTCCCTGCATCATTAATCGAGAAGATTCGCCTTGAAGATGAAGAAAATATCAACACAGATTTGCAAAACTATCTGCTCAAAATTTATGTGATCGTGCGCTGGGGAGATCGTGTTGAAGATTCGGAATGGCTTGAAGGTGTGATTGCTGATGAAACGATACGTTAATAATGAGAACGGACTATCTCTTGCCGAACTGTTAGCCGCCATTGCCATTTCTTCTTTTATCCTTGTTTCTATTTATGGCGTGTTTTTCAGCGGATTGAATGCATATAAGCGGATTTTTATCGAAAATCAACTGCGCAGCGAAGCCGATTATATTGTCGCCACCATTATGAATAAACTTTACGCGTTTGCGCCGGACGGGATCGCGATGGACCAAACGACAAATGCACAAATCGCATTTGTGAGCGATAAAGAGATCCAATTTGTCAGCGATGAAAGTATCAATCCTTCTAACCCTTCTCTCGTCATGATCAAAAAAGAGAAAAAACCAACTCCTGAGACGCTTACCGTTGTCTTGCAAGATGGCTCGATTGCCGTCGATGGCGAACAGCTGCATTCGGATCGTTTAAAAATTGTTGCGGAAGAATCAGAGTTTTCCTACACCTGCTCCCAACAAGAAGAAGAAAAGATTTGCCGCAGCGGCGTCGTTACCATTAAGCTTGCTGTCCAAGACCGCGACCATGATGATCCGGATGACTTGCTGTATATCAAACCGTTTACATTAAAAACTGAATTCGGCTTTTAAAGGAGAGAGGCTAATGAACGAAAAAGGACATAGTTTAGTAGTCACGATGCTGATTATCACCATTTTTCTCCTTCTTGGCTTAACTATTATGTCTGTTGCGATTTATCAAGCGCGATTTACGGAAGTGCGCGTGGAAGATGTGGAATCACTTCATGAAGCAACAAAAGCGATCGAAGAAACGATTGCGGAAATGAAGGTAGCTATTTCGAAACCTTCTTTTGAACTGTCTACTCCTGGAAATTTGGATACACAATTGGCTGTGCTGCTCCCTGATTTAGAAAATCGCTATGGAGTAAAGATTCAGGACGTAACGTCGACGGATGATTACAATATCAATCGTAATAAATTGTTCACCCGAGTTTTTTTGCTTTCCAAATCGTATGGTAACAAAACGGTGGAAAGACGGGTGATTTTGACAAATACGCCCAGCTTTTTAAAATATACCCTCGGTTCGAGAGAAGACGTTGTTTTAAACGGCGGAGCGTATATTGACGGAAATATTTACGCCGAAAAAAATGCTTACGTGACAAATGTCGCCAATTACATCGATAACTCTTTAAAATATATGAAACAAACGTCATTCCCGACAACGAGCAAAAATAGTGTATTGTTTGTCAATGGAAGCTATTTTTCTTGTGACCATGCCAAAAACGACTGTTACAACATTGCGGGCAATATTTTTCAGCGCATTGCGGAAAATTATTCTAATGACATCCGTTTTCAATCCCAAGCCCCTTCCATTCGAAAAGAACGCGAGGAATTTATTGATGTAGATTTCGAATGGACTGTAAAAGATAAGTTGTTAAATGCAGCAGGAATGGAAACATTTAGTCCAGAATATAATAATTATATTAATAAACGCATCGACCAGCTTTTCACGGAGCTGCTGCCGCCAGATCAAGATTCAGATCAAGACTTAGAACAAGATTCAGAGCAAAGTTCAGATCAAGATTTAGATCAAGAGCAAAATCCCCCAGATCAAGGGCAAAACCAAGAGCAACAACGCTTTGTTGTTTTGAAGAGCGTTTCGGAATTACGCCAAAACATTGATTCCATTGATCGGTCTGTAATTCTTCAATCTAAAGATTCTTCGTTATTTTTCCTTGACCATGGAGAACTTAATTTACAAAATAAATGGCTGATTATAAACGGTGATTTATTTTTAGGAAACAGCGTCAACACACCAACAAAAGTACGGGGAAACATCATCGTGTTCGGCGATTTGACAATCAATGGCGATATAGAGCTTGATTCGACAATTTATGTCTTTGGGCGGCTTGATTCACCAAATGTTCCTGGACGCACATTGATTTACAACGCTAACATTACCGGCGATAAAGAAGTCGTGCTTCTTTCAAGAGGGCCGTTGGAAATCGCGCGAATCAATGAGTTTGAAAACAATCTTTCTCTGGAACCGCCGAACTTAAAAGGATACTTTTATACTGAAAGCAACGCGACTGTCTATGCTGTCGGCTCATATATCAATATTCAAGGCGGTTTGTTCGCGCGCGGCGACACGTCAAGCACAGCACCGGACTTTGACGTCTCCGGGCTTGTCATCAACGCTTATCGCGGTGCAGCGGAAAAACAAGGCGGCTCCATCATTTTTACGCCTCCTTCGTCGCTCGATCACAAAGAAGAGTCCCGCTTTGTGATCCGTCATGACCCATCGGTATTTATTAATCGCGGAAAAGGGTTGCCGTTCGTGAAAAAACTGTCTCTTATCGTTGACAAGTTAACCGTCAAATAAAACAAGATGCGGGATGCTGCTTTTCGCTTAAAAGAAAAGGTGCCTTAAAGCGAATGATAAGGCACCTTTTTTGTTTTACCATCTATATTTTCCGCTTTCGCCTGGGGACGTGGTGTTTTCCTGAACGATGACTGTCATTGAAGCTTGAATGTCTTGATCGTCTTGCTTTTTCTCCTCCGCGGTGACGGTAATGGTCGAGTATCCAACTTCTTGAGCGACGATATACCATCTTCCTTGCTCTTTTTCCACACTAACATATTCTGGAGTGTTCGATATGACAGAGCGGATGTTTTTGTTTGTCGCATTATCTGGGATAAACGTCAAGATGGAGGAAACGTCTACTTTTTCTCCGACATTCATCACATATATTTGTGGTAGATTGATCGCTTCTAATGGCACATATGGATTACGCACCTTGATCGTCGCTGTTGCTGAAACGTTGCTTCCATCCATTGCCCGTACCGTAATCTTAACTGTTCCCGGATTTTTGGCAATCACTTCTCCATTCTCCACTTCCGCGACGTCCGGATTGCTGGAAATCCACTGCAATGTTTTGTTTGTCGCGTCACTTGGCTCGATCGTTACCGAAATTGTCTGCGTTTTGCCAACTTCCATCGTTTGTTTATAGTCTAATGTTAATTGGCGAATACGCTTAATGTATGTCAGCGATACAGTGGTAATGCCGTCTCCTTTTGTCAATCCTCCTGCCGCTTTAATGGATATCGTCGACGTTCCATCCCAAGTGACCGGAATTTCATATGGCGAATCGAGCGGCTTCCAAGCGTTATTTTGCTTTGGATTTTCGACTTTATATTCGTACGTGACGCCTTCCCCTGCGACAAAACCGGTGATTTTTACGATCGGCTGTTCTGTGACAGTCGCTCCGCTTGGGATTTGCTGACCGTCTTTAGTCTCAATTGCCACACGCGGTTTTAAATATAGTTCTACCGTCTCGTCATTATTGTATGTGACGAGAAGAACGTTGTCTTCCTTGAATTGCAACGCCTTCACCGGAAGCCTCGGGTGTTTCGTCTCTCCAAGCTTGGCTGACGCTTGCCATTTCGTAATAAGGCCGCGCTCGTCTCCTTCGTAATATATATCAGGCGATTCATGCAGGCGGACTTTCATTCCAATCCGTTGGGAAGGGGCCTTTAATGACGATGTCCGCGCGCCATATTTGCTATCTTGGAACGAAACGGTAGCCGGCGGCAGCTGCACGTTTTCCATCGCCCAGTTTGCTTGAAGCGTTATTTCGCCGGTAATCTCGTTGTTATTAAGTTGCTTATAGTCGATGACCGTATTTGGAAACGCAATCTCAGCGTACTGGACGCCGTTTTCCGTGCGCACAGTCACGTTTGGCGACGGAACAACCGTAATCCCGTCTGGAAGCGGCTGAATCAATGTAATGTTGCTGATGTTTCCGGACGCGTTTCCGACATAGCCACTAGCAGTTAGCGAATAACGTGCCTTGAAGCGGTTCGAATCACCATCCGCATTGCCGAATTTCACTAAGTCGCCTACATCTTGCGTAATTCCTTCAAGCGTCACCGTTCCGTCAAACGATGGCGGCACCTCGTCTTTGACAACGACCGTGACCGATCTCGTAATCGGTGCCTGTTCTACTCCATATACATCACGATACGCCAATTCCGCTGTAAACGTATACTCCCCTTTTGCTTTAAACCGCACCGGAATCGAAACGGTAAACGGCGGCGGTGCCGGCTGCCCAACTTTATACGGAACCGTAAACGCAATATACGCGTTTTCTTTTTGCTCATCGAGCCAAACTTGCTCTGTCTCAACAATTTCCACCTTTCCGCCAAACGAGGTTAGCGGAATTTTTATCGTTCCGCTTAACACCGGATCATTAGCGAGCTTTGAAAACTGCTGGAAAATTTCCGTTAAGTTTTGCGGCGTTCCTTTCTTCGCCTGCCCGCCTGCTGTCGATGACAACTTTTCTAAATAGCCCATATCCACTTCTTGGTTATTGCCAAAACCGATAGAATAGAGAGTTATATTGTTCATGCCAAGGGTTTTGGCAACATTCGTTCCATGTAAACGGATTTTTTCTTCAAATTCTCTATATTTTTCTTTGTCCGAATACGTCTTTGTTTCTGGGTGATCAGGATAATAGATCGTTCGGGCTGCCGTTATGCCATTGGAATATAAAACATATTGTACGTTTAAATTTTCCGTGACTTGGTTGCACGTTTTCCAGAACAATATTCCTTCACAAACTGTATACGTAATCGGTTCCTTTGCTATCGACACTGTCGGCATTCCATCCGTTAAAAAGATGATATATTTTTTCCGGGCCGGGTCGTTAAAAAACGATTGGGCTTGCTGGAGGGCCTGCGTATAGTTTGTTCCGCCATTCGCCCGAAGACTATTGGCTACAGTTGCAATCCAATTCAAATGCTGCTTGACGTCATAGGTTCCGGAAGGAAATGGCACAACCTTACTGTATTGAACATCGTCGGAAAACGGGACAAGAGCAAAGCGGTCATTCGGGTTGGCGTTCGCTTTGAAATAATCGACGGCGGATTGAAGCGCATATTTTGCGCTGTCAAGCTTCAACGACGGCATCACCATCGATCCTGACACGTCAAACACAAACACGACATCGATCGGCGGGCGAATGATGTTATCCACCCTTCCTTGAGGAGTCAACGTTATGTCCAATCTCCCTTGGGCATCGGCATTAGGCGGCTTGGCGTATTCGGTTTGCGAGGAAGTGATGGTAAAATTCAACGCAGCGGTGCTGGAGCCATTATCCGCCCCAAACGCTACAGCAGGAACGCTTCCAAAGGCGACACATAAAAGCAGTGCCATCAACAACCATAAAAATTTTTTCTTCTCCGCCACACTCCTCTCCCCCTATCCCTTACCAAAGTCCTATTACTTTTATTATAGCAAGACTTTTCGCTGGAAACATATAAAAATTTTGTCATAACAATAACTTTCTTACCTCTGCGATAAAGTAAAGCGAACCTGTGATAAGGAAGAGGTCATCGCTCCGCTTCTGTTTCCGTTTTTCTTTGAGCCAGCGCTCCCAGTCCGTTATGCACGCTTTATCCGGATGGTCGCATAGCGCTGCAAGCTGTTCGGCAGACGCGGCGCGCGGAAAATCGAACGACGTAAACGTTATCGTTTTCGCGATTCCGGCAAGCGGCGGAATCATTTGCTCAAGCGGTTTGTCCGTCAACGCGGCAAATAATACATGAACATCTTTGTTTGGATAGTGCAAACGCACTGTATCGACGAGGCTGCGGATGCCTTCCGCGTTGTGGGCGCCGTCGATAATGATCAGCGGCTTATTGCTTATCCGTTCAAACCGCCCGATCCATTTCGCCTTTTCCAGTCCTTCATAAATATGTTCTTTTTCAATCAAAAACGAATAGCACATCCGCAAATAGTCGGCCGCCATCACGGCTACGGCCGCGTTTTGCACTTGATGCGCCCCGAACATCGTTATGTTTAAATCCGGATATTGCGAAAACACCGTCTCTACTGAAAAACGTTCGCCATCTTCATTTGCCTCATGCTGAACAATCGAAAAGTCTTCTCCCAGCCGGTATGTTTTCGCTTTCAATGATTTCGCTTTGCCGGCAATCACCGCCCATGCTTCCGGCTGATTAACTGCGGTAATGACCGGAACGCCCGATTTGATGATTCCTGCTTTTTCCAAAGCGATTTTCTCCAGCGTCTCTCCTAAAATGTTCATATGGTCATAGCCAATATTGGTGATAATGGAAAGAATCGGGTAAATCACGTTCGTCGAATCGAAGCGGCCGCCGAGTCCTGCCTCGATAATCACGACATCTTGAATGTTCTTTTTCCCAAAATAATAAAACATCATCGCCGTAATCACTTCAAATTCTGTCGGCGCGCCAAGCTCTGTTGTTTCCAGTTCTTCCGCAAGCGGTTGAATGGCTCGCACCAGCTCAACAATTTCTTTGTCGCGAATTGGCCGGCCGTTTACGCTGATCCGCTCATTAAATTTCTCCACATACGGAGAAGTAAACGTTCCCACCGAATAGCCGGCCGCTTGCAAAATATGGCGCAAGTAGCTAACGGTCGAACCTTTCCCGTTCGTTCCGGCAACGTGAATTGCCCTTACGCGGCGCTCAGGATGCCCGAGCTTTTCCATCATCCATTCCATCCGTTCTAATCCCGGTTTGATTCCTAAGCGCAAACGCCCATGAATCCATGCAAGCGCTTCTTTATATGTACGAACCATCGTATTTTCCCCCTAAAAATTAAGATGTGATGAGAAAAGACGAATCCAAAATGCTTGGATTCGTCTTCATGATAAAAGAAGCGGCGGCGTGTTGTCTATTTTTTTAATTCGGCAAGGCGCGCACGGACAGCCTCGCGTTTTTCCAAGTAGTCTTTCTCTTTTTTCCGCTCTTCTTCGACGACGTGCGCAGGCGCTTTCGTCAGGAATCCTTCGTTGCTTAGTTTCTTCTGCACGCGCTCGACTTCTTTATTGAGTTTTTCCAGTTCTTTTTCAAGCCGTTTAATTTCTTCATCGATGTTAATCAGCCCTTCGAGCGGCAAAATCAATTCCGCGCCGGTAACGACCGCCGTCATCGCTTTTTCCGCTATCGGAACGTCGGTTGCGATGATCAGCTCGCTCGGATTGCAGAACCGTTCTAAATACGCGCGGTTTTTCTCGAGCGTTGCCTGCACTTGTGCATCTTTTGCCTTAATGTGCAATTTAACCGGTTTGCTTAACGGCGTGTTCACTTCAGCGCGAATGTTGCGGACTGCACGGATGATATCAACAAGAAGACGCATTTCTTCCGCCGCTTCTTTGTTTGACAGTTCAGGGCGCACTTCCGGCCATTTCGCTACCGTAATCGACTCCCCTTCATGCGGAAGGTGCTTCCAAATTTCCTCGGTAATAAACGGCATGAACGGGTGAAGCAGGCGCATCGTATGATCCAAGACATAGGCCAATACGGAGCGCGTCGTCTTTTTCGCTTCTTCATCGTCGCCGTAAAGCGGCAGTTTCGCCATTTCAATATACCAGTCGCACAAGTCGTCCCAAATGAAGTTATACAATACACGGCCGACTTCGCCGAACTCGTATTTTTCGGCAAGCTTTGTCACCGTTTCGATCGTTTCGTTTAAACGCGTTAAAATCCAATGATCGGCAACGGTTTTTTCCCCGCTTAAATCGAGCTGGTCGTATGTCATTCCGCCCATGTTCATCAGCGCAAAGCGGGACGCGTTCCAAATTTTATTCGCAAAATTCCATGTTGCTTCCACTTTCTCGGTGCTAAAACGCAAATCTTGCCCAGGCGAGCTTCCTGTCGCCAGGAAGAAGCGGAGCGAATCAGCGCCGTACTGGTCGATGACATCCATCGGGTCGACGCCGTTGCCGAGCGATTTGCTCATTTTTCTTCCTTGCGCGTCGCGGACAAGGCCGTGGATTAATACGTCTTTAAACGGTCTCTTTCCGGTGAATTCAAGGCCTTGGAAAATCATGCGCGATACCCAGAAGAAAATGATGTCATATCCAGTGACAAGCACATCGGTTGGATAATAGCGTTGATAATCCGGCGCTTCCGTATCCGGCCAGCCCATCGTCGAAAACGGCCAAAGCGCCGAGCTGAACCACGTGTCTAATACATCCGGGTCTTGCTCCCAGTTTTCGATATCAGCCGGCGGTTCATGATCGACATAAATTTCGCCTGTTTCTTTATGATACCAAGCCGGAATGCGATGGCCCCACCATAATTGGCGAGAAATGCACCAGTCGCGAATATTTTCGAGCCAATGCAAATACGTTTTTTCAAACCGCTCCGGAACGAAATGGACTTTTCCTTCCGTTTTTTGCATCTCAATCGCTGCTTCGGCAAGCGGCTTCATTTTCACAAACCATTGCGTTGAAAGATACGGTTCCACCACCGCGCCGCTCCGCTCGCTATGGCCGACGGAATGCACATGCTCTTCGATTTTAAAGAGCACGCCTTGTTCTTGCAAATCTTTGACGATTTGCTTGCGGCACTCAAAACGGTCCAATCCTTGGTATTGCAGGGCGTTTTCATTCATCGTGCCGTCTTCGTTCATGACAAGGATGCGCGGCAAATTGTGGCGGTTGCCGATTTCAAAGTCGTTCGGGTCATGCGCCGGCGTAATTTTCACCGCGCCTGAGCCGAATTCCATATCGACATACTCATCGGCGATAATTGGAATTTCGCGGCCGACAATCGGCAAAATCACCGTTTTGCCGATGAGATGCTTATAGCGCTCATCGTCTGGATGAACGGCTACCGCAGTGTCGCCGAGCATCGTTTCCGGGCGGGTCGTCGCGATTTCAATATAGCCCGAGCCGTCGGCAAGCGGATAGCGCATATGATAAAGCGCGCCTTTCACTTCTTTATAAACGACTTCAATATCGGACAGCGCTGTTTTCGTGACCGGATCCCAGTTAATAATGTATTCGCCGCGATAAATAAGCCCTTTTCGGTAAAGCGAAACAAACACTTCGCGCACTGCTTTTGACAATCCTTCGTCCAGCGTAAAGCGCTCGCGCGTATAATCAAGGCCAAGCCCTAATTTCGCCCATTGCTGGCGGATGTGGTTTGCATATTCTTCTTTCCATTTCCACGTTTCTTCAAGAAATTTCTCCCGGCCTAAATCATAGCGGGACAGCCCTTGCTTGCGCAGCTTTTCTTCCACTTTCGCCTGTGTGGCAATGCCGGCGTGGTCCATTCCCGGAAGCCACAGCACGTCATAGCCTTGCATCCGTTTCATGCGCGTAATAATATCTTGCAGCGTCGTATCCCACGCATGCCCTAAATGCAGCTTCCCTGTTACGTTTGGCGGCGGGATCACGATCGTAAACGGCTTTTTGTCCGGATCGCCCGTCGCTTCAAAAAACTTCCCGTCAAGCCACCATTGATAGCGGTTCGCTTCTACCGCTTTATGGTCGTACTTCGTTGACATCGTTATCTCATTTTGTTCCATTGGTTTTCCCTCCTTCTTGCTAAATAAAAAACTCCCTTCATCCAAAAAAGGACGAAAGGAGACTCTTCCGCGGTACCACCTTTTTTCTTAAGCAAAGCAAACTTGCTTAAGCGCTTCATTGCGATAACGGCATATCGCCGGCTTCCTCTACAAGGCATCCGCCGTTCGAAGAAGCAGCTCGAGGGCGACCTTCCAACGATAACCGTCCTAGGAAATCTCGCAGCTAATGATTTCCCTCTCTGAAGGCGTTATTCGTTGTACTCTTCCCTGTCTTCGCCTTTTATCTATTTTTTTCTGTTATTATACTACCGAAAAACTCATTTCATCGTCAATCATCTTTGCCAAGTTTTTATTTCTTTATTCCGTTCCTTGCATGTTGGTGACAAAAATCATCCCTCGTCATATTTTATAGTAACATCCAAAAAAGGGGAATTGTGCAATGAAGCGATTTAACCATTATTCATGGCCGCCATGGCTCCGGCAAATCCGCGCCATTTGCGGGCAAGTGATCATTCCGATAACAATTTTCCAAGCAGTCCGCACCATTTTTTTTCCGACGACATTTGACGTTATTTTATTAGCTATTTTCATTCTTATTGCGGTGGCGTTTCATCTGGAGTGGTTTTAGCGTTTTCCTCCGCTTTCCGCTGGGCGAGGCGCATGACAGCATATTCTATATTTTTCATCGTCAAGTAACGGCGCTGCAATTCGGAAACATATTCCCGCTCGCTTTTTTCATGTTGCCGTTTTGCCGCGTATTCATAAATGCAGCGGTACAAAAAATGCGGTTGGGCGAGGTGGCTGAAAAAAAAAGATTGTTCCTCTTCCGACAAAGATAACGTTTTTTCGTATGCTTCGATCCCTTCCACCCATTCATCGCCGATCGGCGGAAATGTGCGCATATGATGGCGAAGCGCCATGATAACATCAAATAGCGGAGAATTCCAGCCGGCGCGTTCCCAGCTGAAAAAATAACGGCGGTTGTCTTCCGGAACGATATAATGTGAAAGCCGCACTTTCCCGTGAATCCAGGCGATTCTCCATTTTTTTGTCTTTTTGATGGTTTCATGCCATTTCTCCATTTCCGTTTCCGCAAAGGAGTACGCCTGCATTGTTTCATGAAAATAGGTGCAGCATTGCAGTTGAAACGGGGACATATACCACGCATTTTCACACTTTTCCACATATGATTGCAAAAAGGAACGCTGCCTTTCCCACTCTCTTTTTTTATTTTCATAGTAATTGTTGATCTCTTCCTCACTAACATCTAATTGTCTTAACGACTTTTGGTGCAAATAGGCGAGATCGCGAAAAAAAGAGAGGACATGCTCGCGTGTGTCTTTTCGCTCAGCGGGAAACACCCATGGCATTAAATAATAATGCCGTCCATGGGCTGCAAATGGAAGTCCTTGTTTTGTCAAATAAAGCGGAACCGATTGTTGCCCGCAAAAAATGTATGATTGCCAAACGGCCTCCATTTCTCGGACGCTCGCAATTTCTTTTAAAGCAAATGTGCCGGCATTGGTATATACTTTTTTTACTTTTCCATGCTGCTCCATGCGGAACGGTTTGAGCCCGTACTGCCGCAAAACAGGCGCGTACATTTCCATGTGTTCCTTGTTCAAGACAACACCCCCTTCATAAAAAGAAGTGAGGAATCATGCTTTCCCTCACTACGAAGAGCGGTTTCCCACCAGCGCCGGTATATATAGCAATTGCCCTTCATGGATTTCTTCCACGTTTTCCAATTGGTTGACGCGCAAAAGCTGCTGGATGGTGACATCGTACCGCTCGGCGATCTTGTCCAATGAATCTCCCTGCTGAACGATGCAGATTTTTACTTTTGTAAATTCCTCTTCTTGATTTTTCGCAAATAATTTTGTTAAGTATAATGTGTTTTCGCTCTTTACTTTTTGCTTTTCGTTTTCATCGATTTCTTCCGTTTCATCGGCGGCGTTTTCTTTCATGGACCCAATCGAAACTTTTGCCTCTTGTTGCGGGACAACGTTTTCTTCTTCTCCTGACGCTTCATTTTCTTCTATATTTTCTTCTTCATTTTCTTCCACATTTTCTTCGAGTTGTGCGGCTGTTTCTTCTTTTTCTTCTTCCGGTTTTTCCGGCTGTACGGCTGTTTTTTCTTTTTGTTTCTGTTTTTCCAGCCGCGCGACTGTTTCTTCCGGCTGTTCATGGTTATGGATCGGCACGGCTTTTTCTTCTTCCCGCTTTGTTTCTTCCCGGTGCACCGCCGCTTCTTCCTGTTCTTCGTCTTGCTCCGCCAACACATGACCAGAAACGGAATATGCCTTTTCTTCCGATTGCTGTTCTCTCTGTTCCTCTTCGTACACTTCTTTGCGGGCGACAACTTCAAACGGTTCAAACAACAGCTCTTCTTCCTTTGCTGGCGGCTGTTCATCCAGCGGCACTTCACTAATGCCACTGATAGAAATATCTGCTGTCACCAATAACCTTCCATTTTCATCCAAATCATAATCAAATGATTCAACCGTCACATACACATCTTCTAAATGTGGAATGCGGTTTTTCGGAATCGTAATATCGACCGGAAAACGATGCGATAATTCGCTAATGCCGTCTTCGCGCGTAGACACGTGCTGAACAAAGCGATGGCTCGCAAAGTCGAAAGGGGCCTCGCCGCTTTCTCCTTCCGCCATCCGGTACTCTCCGTTCAATTCTAACGCCCCGCGAATCGTGACATATTGTTCATATTCATCAACCGAAACGACCGGATCGAGAGAAATCGAAAGAAATTCGGCGACTTCCTGTCCTTTTTTAAACCAAACCGCTTCCTCAAGGGAAAAACGCAAATGCGATTGCTCCAACCGTAACTCCTCCTTCCGTCCCTTTCCGCCAAATTTTCTATGACATTATCCATTGTATGAGCGACGAACGGGCAATATGAATAAAAAATCGGGCTGTCCATGGCGATGGACAACCCGTTCTCTTTTACTTCCCTTCGCGTATTTTCGCAAACGCGCGCTCTGCCGCGGCGATTGTTTTTTCAATATCTTCATCCGTATGTTCTGTTGATAAAAACAATCCTTCAAATTGCGACGGAGGAAGGAAAATTCCTTGTTCCGCCATTTCGCGGTAATATGTCGCGAACATTTCCAAATCGGACGTTTTCGCTTTTTCGTAGTTGACAACATGTTCGTTTGTAAAGAAGAAGCCGATCATCGAGCCAGCGCGGTTAATCGTATGCGGAATTTCGTATTTTTCCGCCGCTTTGCGCAACCCTTCTTCCAATCGGTCCGCTTTTTTGCGGAATTGCTCATATGTTTCCGGAGTCAGCTGAATAAGCGTTTCATATCCGGCCGTCATGGCAAGCGGGTTTCCCGACAGCGTTCCCGCTTGATAAATCGGGCCGCTCGGCGCGACTTTTTCCATAATTTCCGCTTTTCCGCCGTACGCTCCGACCGGAAGCCCGCCGCCGATGACTTTTCCAAGGCACGTTAAATCCGGTTCAATGCCGAAATACCCTTGCGCGCAATGGTAGTCAACGCGGAAGCCCGTCATCACTTCGTCGAAAATAAGGAGCGCGCCGTACTGTTTCGTGATGTCTCGCAATCCTTGCAAAAAGCCCGGAACTGGCGGAACGACACCCATGTTGCCGGCAACCGGCTCGACAATGACTGCGGCGATATCTTCGCCGAACTGTTCAAACGCATATTTGACGCTTTCTAAATCGTTGTAAGGAACCGTGATCGTATGATGCGCCAGCGCTTCCGGAACACCCGGGCTGTCCGGCAATCCAAGTGTCGCCACTCCGGAACCGGCTTTGATGAGCAGCGAGTCGCCATGGCCGTGATAGCATCCTTCAAACTTCAAAATTTTATTGCGGCCTGTGTAGCCGCGTGCCAACCGGAGCGCGCTCATCGTCGCTTCTGTTCCAGAATTCACCATACGGACAATTTCAATGGATGGCACCCGTTCAATTACCAATTTCGCCAGCTCGTTTTCGATCAATGTCGGTGCGCCGAAGCTCGTGCCGCTTTCCGTCACTTTTTTCAGCGCCTCAACAACGCGTGGATTCGCATGGCCTAAAATAAGCGGCCCCCACGACAGCACATAATCGATATATTCGTTGCCGTCGATATCATAAATTTTTGACCCTTTGCCGCGCTCCATAAAGATCGGCGTCATATGGACGGATTTAAACGCGCGCACCGGGCTGTTGACACCGCCCGGCAGCAGGCGGACCGCCTCTTCATACGCAGCTTTGGAACGTTCATAGCTTCGCATATGCCGCTCTCCTTTCTATTCGTTTAACCAGCGCGCCACATCTTTCGCAAAATAAGTGATGATTAAATCGGCGCCGGCCCGTTTCATGCTTATCAGCATCTCCATGACAATGTCTTTTTCGTTAATCCAGCCGTTTTGCGCTGCCGCTTTGACCATCGAATATTCCCCGCTCACGTTATATGTAACGACAGGAAGGTGGAAATGGTTTTTAATGTCGCGGATAATATCTAAATAGGAAAGCGCCGGTTTCACCATTAAAAAGTCAGCGCCTTCGCGCACATCCGATTCCGCTTCCCGGAACGCTTCGCGGCGGTTTGCCGGATCCATTTGGTAGGTTTTCCGGTCGCCAAATTGCGGCGCGCTATCCGCAGCGTCACGGAACGGGCCGTAAAATGCGGACGCATATTTTATCGCGTACGACATAATCGGCACGTTCGTAAAGCCGGCTTCATCGAGCCCGCGGCGGATCGCCGCAACAAAGCCGTCCATCATATTGGAAGGGGCGATGATATCCGCTCCCGCTTGCGCTTGGCTGACAGCGGTTTTCGCCAGCAATTCCAGCGATGGATCGTTTAATACTTGTTCATTTTCGACAACGCCGCAATGTCCATGGCTCGTGTATTCACACAAACAGGTATCAGCGATGACGACGATATCCGGATAATTTTCTTTTATTTGGCGGATCGCCCGCTGGACGATGCCATGTTCGCAATATGCCTGTGAGCCGACTTCATCTTTTTCCGCCGGCACGCCAAAAACGATCACCGATTTAATGCCAAGCCCGACGACTTCGTCCATTTCTTCATTTAAACGGTCAAGCGAAAATTGGTATATTCCGGGCATTGACGGTACTTCTCTTTTTACCCCGTTTCCTTCAGCGACAAAAATCGGATAAATAAGATCGTCGACATGAAGATGTGTTTCTCTCACCATCGCCCGCAAATTCGCGGTCTGCCGCAAACGGCGATGGCGGTCAAATCGTAATGTTTCCATTTATTTTCCCTCCATCACATCTTGCGAAATATGCCTCCATCTCTTTTATCATAGCATCAATCGTATACTCGCTTGGACAAATATGCACGGAAAGCCCCGCTTTTTCCGCCGTCTCCTTCGTAATCGGGCCGATGCAGGCAACCGCACAGCCGGCAAGCAATGAAGCGATATCTTCTCTTTCCATCATCCGCAGAAAGCTTTGTACAGTTGAAGAGCTTGTAAACGTAATGACATCGAGTTTTTTTTCCCGGAGCAGGCATAGCAATCGTTCTTTTCCTGCTTCGTTCATCGACGTTTTATACACAATAAGGTCCGTTACGTCTGCCCCCATGTCGATTAGCGCATCCCGCAATACCGTCCTTGCCAAATTCCCTTTGACTAAAAGCACGCGATCGCGCGGCTTCACAAGCGGTTTTAGCGCCTCGATGACACCTTCGGCCACAAATTCGTCAGGGACGACGGCAGGAGAAACGCCATATGCTTTTAACGCCGCTGCCGTTTTTTTGCCGACGACCACCACTTTTGGAAGCAGCGTTTTCTGTTTGACAAACGGGAAGAAAAACCGCACGCCGTTCGCGCTTGTGAAAACGAGCCAATCATAATCGGAAAGCTGGCGTGCACACCGCTCGATTTCTTCATGATGGGAAGAAGGAGAAATCGCAATAAGCGGAATTTCTACCGGAATCGCCCCGGCTTCACGCAGCTTTTCGGAAAACGCTTTTGCCTGTTCTTTTTCCCTTGTCACAAGCACCGTTTTTCCCGACAACGGACCGCTTGCCATTACCGATTCATCTCCTCTTTGACGCGATCGATTAACGCTTTCGCCCCGCGCTTTATTAACAAGTCCGCAGCAGTTGTGCCGACGTTTTCCGGATCTGGTCCGCTAACCGTTTCTTTATACAGCTCTTTTCCATCAGGCGAGGCGACAAGCGCGGTTAATACGATGTCATTTTGATTATTGACATGCGCATAGCCGGCAATCGGCACTTGACAGCCGCCTTCCAGTTGCCGTAAAAATGCGCGTTCCGCATAAACGGCCCGTTCGGTATCGATGTCGTTTAATTTTTGCAGCCATTCCCGCAATTCTTCGTCGCTTTCGCGGCATTCCACCGCAAGCGCCCCTTGCCCAACGGCAGGAAGGCATACATCTGTCGCCAAATATTCCGTGATGACATCGCTTGCCCAGCCCATGCGCACCAATCCAGCCGCCGCAAGAACAATGGCGTCATAATCTTCGGTTTGCAGCTTCGCAAGCCTCGTATCGATGTTGCCGCGAATCCATTTGATCGTTAAATCCGGCCGCTTTGCCAATAGTTGCGCGGAGCGGCGCAAACTGCTTGTCCCGACGACCGCTCCGCTCGGAAGATCCGCAAATGTTTCTTTGTTTTTGCTTATCAGGACATCACGATGGTCCTCACGCGGCGGCACGCAACCGATGATCAGGCCGTCAGGCAAAACGGCAGGCATGTCTTTCATGCTATGGACGGCCATATCAATCTCGTTATTCAGCATCGCATGCTCAATCTCTTTGACGAACAATCCTTTACCGCCGACTTTTGACAAGGTCACATCAAGAATTTTATCGCCTTTCGTAACAATTTCTTTCACTTCAAACTCAAACGGCGCCCCCAGTTGCCGGAGCTGTTCAATCACCCAGTTCGTCTGGGTGAGCGCAAGCTTGCTGCGCCGCGAGCCAACGATTATTTTTCTCATCTTCCATCCTCCACTGCGACTACGAATACCAAAAATGAAATGTCGATAAACTGCCGAATAAGAGAAAGTTTACTAATAAAAATAAAAACGAGCCGATGTTCCAAAGAGCAATCGATTTGCCTTGCACTTGCTGGACGACGCGCTTATAAAAATAGGCGCTGTACACCGCAAGCACAAAGAACGAGCCAAGTACTTTTACGTCATACCAGTGAAAATGATCCAATTTGATGTATGCCCAAATCACTCCAAGAATTAATCCTAATAACAACATAGGCAATCCGATTAAATTTAAAACATACGACATAAAATCTAATTTCGTCAAATCAGCCATCCGCCATAACCGTTCTCCCCATTTTTTCCGTTTCAACGTGCTGTATTGCAGCATATACAACACGGAAAAAATAAATGAAAGCGAAAACGCCGCATAAGCTAGCAGCGCCATTGTGATATGGATCATCAACAATTCGGAAATGAGTTTTTCGGCGACAGCCGGCGACTGATGATGGCTCGGCGCAAACGTATGAATCGCCAAAATTAAAAACGCCAGCACGTTCGTAAAAAAGACGATAAAGTCAACGCGCATCAACCGATTAATGGCAAGCGACAACGTAATGAGCAACCATGCGTAAAAATAAAGACCTTCCGACATCGTTAAAATTGGGAAGCGCCCTGTCTGCATAATCCGAAACAAGAAAAAAAACGTTTGCAACATCCAAACAATAGAAAGTAACCAGAAAGCGACTTGGTTCGCCTTCCGGTTACGCTGGAGAAAATCAATAAAATATAGAAGTATCGATAACACGTACAAAAGAATAGACAACTCGTATAACCGGGTCATGGTCATCTCTAACATATGCCCAAATCCTCTCTTATGACTGTAGAGACGGCATAGCGGCGCGTTGACCATCTGTTTTCGCCTGTGTTTGTGCTTTTACGGCATTTTTTTGCGCTTTTACGGCATCTTCGATATTGAAAATTTTCATAAACAATTGCAGCGCTTCTTCGGCATTTGGCTCTGCCGCCAGTTCTTTCGCGCGTAAAATCGGATCGCGTAGCAATTGGTTAATGATGCTTTTCGTATGTTTATTCAGCACCTTCCGGTCATGTTCAGACAAATGCGGCAGCTTCCGTTCAATGCTTTGCATCGTCTCCGCTTGGATCGCCAGCGCTTTTTCGCGAAGCGCAGCGATAACAGGCACAACGCCGAGCGTATGAAGCCATTGCTGGAAGGCGACAAGCTCTGTTTCGATCATGCGCTCGATTTGCGCCGCTGCTTTTTTGCGCTCTTCTAAATTCGCTTGCACGATTCCTTCCAAATCGTCAATATCATATAAAAAAACGCTTTCCAAATCAGCAAGCGCCGGATCCAAGTCGCGCGGGACAGCGATATCCACCATAAACAGCGGGCGTCCTTTCCGCATTTTATCTATATAAACCATCATTTCTTTTGTAAGAATATAATCTTTTGCCCCAGTCGAGCTAATGACAATATCCGCTTCTAAAAGCGCACACGACAATTCGCAAAGCGATCTTGCCGTTCCGGAAAACTTTTTCGCCAGCTTTTCTGCTTTTTCGAGCGTCCGGTTGACGACCGTTACTGTTTTAACGCCACTGCCATATAAATTTTGCGCGGCTAATTCTCCCATTTTCCCAGCGCCGATAATTAAAACATGTTTGGAAGATAAATCGCCAAAAATCTTTTTCGCAAGTTCAACCGCCGCGTAACTTACCGATACCGCGTTTGCACCGATTTCTGTTTCGGAATGGGCGCGTTTTGCGAATGTGACTGCCTGCTTGAACAGCTGGTTAAAGATCGTGCCAATCGTTCCCTCTTTTTGGGCAAGAAGATAGCTTGATTTGACTTGCCCTAAAATTTGCGTTTCTCCCAAAATCATGGAATCCAAACCAGAAGCAACGCGGAATAAATGTTCCACCGCTGCTTCATTTTCAAGTATGTTTAAATATGGCGCAAATGCATCAGCTTCCATGTGGAACCAATCCGCTAAAAACGATTTTATATAATAGCGACCGGTATGCAGCTGATCAACGACCGCGTAAACTTCGGTACGATTGCACGTAGAAACAATCACATTTTCCAAAATGCTTTTTTGCTGCTGCAATTGTTTCATCGCATCGACCAATTCCGACTCACTAAATGCAAGTTTTTCGCGGATTTCAACAGGGGCCGTTTTATAGTTAACGCCAACAACAATAATATGCACTTCCTTTATACCCCCTTATAAACGAGTACCATCAACGTCTTTTTTTATTATAGCACATGTTTCTTTTCACATTGTGAAAAAAGTGTGAACACGCTAGAAAGCATATGATAAACTTTATACAGTATTATTGTATCATAAAAAAAGTTTGTCGAAAAATTGGAGGAACCGATGAAGAAACAGACGACATTTTCTGGCATTGTTCTTGTTGGACTTGGCGTTTATTTTTTGGCAAACCAGCTTCATCTCCCGCTGCTGCGTTTCTTTCAAGATTGGCCGGCGCTGCTTGTCATTTTTGGCATCGCATTCATCGCACAGGCATACTCGGCCCGCGAATACCAGTACATTTTCCCTGGGATCGTGCTGTTCGGATTTGGCCTTCATTTTTTCCTTGCAAGCTGGTTCCAACGCTGGCCAAACCATGTTGGTATGTTTTTTCTCATCATTGCCATCGCGTTTTTCTTTAGCTCCCGGAAAACAAAAACCGGGCTTGGCCAAAGCATATTTTTTTTCGCATTCGCTTTTATCCTGATGTTTTCTGAGCGGTTTTCACATTTGTTTCACATCGTAGAAACGGGCATTTCATCTGTTTGGAAATTTTGGCCGTTTGGGCTAATTATCGTTGGCGTATACATATTATGGCGAAAACGAAAATAATCATGTGAAAAAACACCAGCCGCCGTTCCGCTGGTGTTTTTTCACTTAAAAAAAGCGTTCCAGTGCCGCCCACGCTTCTTCTTTTCCTTGCCCTGTCTCCGCCGAAAACACGATCAATTCGTCGCCATCGGCGATGTTCAGCGTTTCGCGCACCACTTTTTTGTGTTTTTGCCATTTTCCTTTTGGAACTTTGTCGGCTTTTGTGGCAACAATGATTGCTGGAATTTCGTAATGCTTCAAAAACTCATACATCATCACGTCATCTTTCGTTGGCGGATGGCGCAAGTCGACGATCAGGACGACCGCCCTTAGCTGTTCCCTTGTCGTAAAATACGTTTCCATCATTTTTCCCCATGCTTCCCGCTCTTTCTTTGAAACCTTCGCAAATCCATATCCCGGCACATCGACAAAGTACAGCGATTCATTAATCAAGTAAAAGTTTAATGTTTGCGTTTTCCCCGGCTTAGACGAGGTGCGCGCTAAATTTTTCCGGTTAATCATTTTATTAATAAAGGAAGATTTGCCGACATTGGAACGGCCGGCTAACGCGAATTCCGGCAGCAAGCCGTCTGGATATTGCTCCGGCTTCACCGCGCTGATGACGAGTTCTGCTTTTGTCACGTTCATTGTTGATCCCCTGCCAATGCATGTTGTAATACTTCATCTAAATGGGAAACAAGCACAAATTGCAAATCCTTTTTCACCACATCTGGAATATCGTCTAAGTCTTTTTCATTATCCTTCGGCAAAATCACTTTTTTCAAGCCAGCACGATGGGCGCTTAACGTTTTTTCTTTTAATCCTCCTATTGGAAGCACGCGACCGCGCAATGTTATTTCCCCTGTCATGCCAACAAAACGGCTTACCGGGCGGCCTGTCAGTGCGGAAATAAGCGCTGTCGCAATCGTGATCCCGGCCGATGGCCCATCTTTCGGAACCGCGCCTTCCGGTACGTGAATATGAATATCGTATTTTTCATGAAATTCCGGGTCCACCCCGAGCTGTTCAGCGCGAGAACGCACGTAGCTAAACGCCGCTTGCGCCGATTCTTTCATAACATCGCCTAATTTTCCTGTCAATACAAGCTTTCCTTTTCCTGGAGCGAGCGATACTTCAATGGACAGCGTGTCGCCGCCAAAAGCCGTGTAGGCAAGCCCTGTCGCCACACCGACTTGATCTTCCAATTCCGCTTGGCCGTAGCGATATTTTTTCTTTCCTAAAAATTCCTCCATATTTTTCTCGGTAATGATGACGCGTTTTTTCTCCCCGGAAACGATGAACCGCGCCGCTTTCCGGCAAATCGCGGCAAGCTGCCGCTCCAATTCGCGCACACCTGCTTCCCTTGTATAATAGCGAATAATGCTCATCATCGCGTCATCACGTATTTGCAGCGCTGATTTTTGCAAGCCATGTTCTTTTATTTGCTTTGGCAGCAAATGCCGTTTAGCGATTTGCAGTTTTTCAACTTCGGTATAGCCTGGGATTGTAATAATTTCCATACGATCCAAAAGCGGTTGCGGGATTGTCGCTAAATTATTTGCCGTCGCAATAAACATCACTTTCGATAAATCGTACGGTTCTTCAATATAATGGTCGCTAAACGCATGGTTTTGTTCCGGATCCAGCACTTCCAGAAGCGCTGCGGACGGATCGCCGCGAAAATCGCTCGACATTTTATCAATTTCATCCAATAAAAACACCGGATTAATCGTTCCCGCTTTTTTCATCCCTTGAATGATGCGCCCTGGCATTGCGCCGACATATGTGCGGCGGTGGCCGCGAATTTCTGATTCATCGCGGACGCCTCCCAGCGAAATGCGGACAAAGCGGCGGTTCAGAGATTTGGCAATCGAGCGGGCAAGCGATGTTTTCCCGACTCCTGGCGGTCCTGCCAAGCAAAGAATCGGTCCTTTTAACGATTTTGTCAATTGTTGCACAGATAAAAATTCAAGCACCCGTTCTTTAACTTTTTCAAGGCCGTAATGATCTTCATTTAATATTGCTTCCGCCCGTTTAATATCATGGATATCTTCTGTTTGCGTTGACCAAGGAAGCGCAATGAGCCAGTCTAAATAGTTGCGAATCACTGCGCTTTCTGCTGACGTCGCCGGAATTTTTTCATAACGGTCAAGCTCTTTGAGCGCTGTTTCTTTCACATGGCTCGGCATGCCGGCTGCTTCGATTTTTTCTTTTAATGTTTCGACTTCTCCCGCTTTTCCTTCTTTTTCGCCGAGTTCTTTTTGAATCGCCTTCATTTGTTCCCGCAAATAATATTCTTTTTGTGTGCGCTCCATCGATTGTTTGACGCGCATGCTAATCTTTTTCTCCAGCTGCAGCACTTCTTTTTCATTGTGAAGAATTTGAATAATCTTGTGAACGCGTTCTTTCACATCGATCGTTTCAAGAATGCGCTGTTTTTCTTCGAGCTTCAGCGGCAAATGGGAAGCGATAATATCCGCCATCCGCCCTGGCTCGTCAATATCTGCAATGGAAGCATAAATATCGGCAGATAATCTTTTCGATAAGTTTATGTATTGTTCAAAATATTCCAGCATCGTCCGTTTCAACGCTTCGTCTTCTAAATCTTTCGTTGTGCGATCCACAAACTTTTCTGCTTTTACCATAAAGTAAGGTTCTTCACTTACTATCTCCGTGATGATCGCCCGCGCTATCCCTTCCACTAGCACGCGAAACGTTCCGTTTGGCAGTTTAAGCAATTGTTTAACGCGCGCAAGCGTCCCCATTTTATATAAATCATCCATATCGGGCTCATCAATGGAAACATCTTTTTGCGATATCAACAAAATGATATGATCTTCTACCATCGCTTTTTCAAGCGCCCGCACCGATTTTTCTCGCCCAACATCCAGATGCAACACCATTGTTGGAAAAACAAGCAATCCTCTCAGCGGCAAGAGGGGAACGATAAGCTCTTTCTTTTTCACCGCGAACACCTCCATATCTCGCTTCTATTCGTCTATTGTATAGCACGGCAGCCCCGTTTGTAAAATTCCTTGACGCAAATGAATGCATTGATGGAGCGAAACGGACGGCAACAACTACTTCTTATGAATACATAATACAAAGAAAAAGCGACTTCGACACGTTTTTTGTTTCGTCGAAGTCGTATCGGCCGCCGCACTATACGGATTTCGTATTAGAGCGATCGGCAGCGGCTGGGATGATGCCGCCGCGTTGGATACCATTTTTCCCAAATACAATGGCAAACACTTCATCAAGACGCCGGACCGGAATAATCTCGATCTCTTTCATTTCTCGTAAAATGGCTTGCATATTTTCTAACGGAATGAGCACTTTTTTTGCCCCCGCCTGTTTCGCCGCTTTTACTTTTGGAAAAATTCCGCCTACCGGCTTGACATAACCGTGAATGCTGATTTCCCCTGTCATCGCTACCGAACCATCGACAGGGATTTGATAAATCGCCGAATAAATTCCGGTAGCTATCGCAACTCCCGCGGACGGGCCGTCAATTGGAATGCCTCCAGGAAAATTCACATGAATATCATAACGGTCCGCAGGCACTCCCATCGCGCGCAATACGGTGATGACATTTTCAATAGAGCCTTTTGCCATGCTTTTACGGCGAATCGATTTTTCTTGAGTTCCGATCCTTTCCTCTTCGACGATGCCAGTAATGTGAACCATCCCTTTTTCTTTCGCCGGCAACGCAGCCACTTCAATTTCCAAAATCGTTCCTGTATTCGGTCCGCATACCGCCAGACCGTTCACCATCCCGACCGACGGCGTTCCTGCAATTTTCTTTTCATACCGCGGTGACAGCTGACTGGAGTGGATAACCCATTCAATATCTTTTTCTAAAATCGTTTCACGGTTTTCAGAAATAGCGATGCCCGCGGCAATTTGCATGATATTCACCGCTTCCCGGCCGTTTCGTGCATAAGCCGCAAGAATGCGAATCCCGCTTTCCGATACTTTTAAACGGATTTTGTCCGCTGCTTTTTTCGCAATGAGCGCAATTTCATCTTGGTCGAGCTCGCGGAAAAACACTTCCAAACACCGCGAGCGGATAGCTGGAGGAATTTCGTTTGGCGTTCTCGTCGTCGCACCGACAAGCCGGAAATCTGCTGGAAGCCCGTTTTGGAAAATATCATGAATGTGGCTTGGAATTTGTGAATTTTCCTTGCTATAATAAGCACTTTCAAAAAATACTTTCCGGTCTTCAAGCACTTTCAGCAATTTATTCATTTGAATCGGATGGAGCTCTCCAATTTCATCAATAAATAAAATCCCACCGTGCGCATTCGTGACCGCCCCTTGTTTTGGCTGCGGGATGCCCGCCTGCCCCATCGCTCCCGCCCCTTGATAAATCGGATCATGCACAGACCCGATTAACGGATCGGCGATTCCTCGTTCGTCAAACCGCGCGGTCGTTGCATCTAATTCAACAAACGCGGCATTCTGCTTGAACGGAGAAAGCGGATTTTTTTTCGCCTCTTCCAAAACAAGACGAGCCGCAGCCGTTTTGCCAACGCCCGGAGGCCCGTAAATAATGACATGCTGCGGGTTTGGGCCGCATAATGCCGCCTTAAGCGCCTTGATTCCATCTTCTTGGCCGACAATATCGTCAAAACTTTTCGGCCTTACTTTTTCCGCAAGCGGTTCCGTTAATGAAATGGACCGCAGTTTCCGCAATTGCTCCATTTCTTTTCGCGATTCCTTATCGATCGATACTTTTTGGATTCGCTGGTTCTTAAGCAGACTCAAAAAATAAAGACCGATAATAATCCCGAAAAACAGTTGTATCAATAGCACAGCATTTGTCCAGTTCATTTCTGAAATCCTCCTGCCTTCCAATAGTTTGTAGTGATAGTATCTCCGTGAAAAGGCAGGAATAAACAAAAAAGAAACCGCCTTAATCATAAGGCGGTTTCCTGCTCGGGCATTATGCGGACGTTTTCCGTCCTTCCACTACTGTTCCGTCATGGCGAATGAGTTTTGGCGGTTCGTTGCCGCGGACCGTCTCAACAGTAATGATACATTTTTGCACATCTTCGCGTGATGGAAGCTCGAACATGACATCGAGCATAATTCCTTCAATGATCGAGCGGAGACCGCGCGCTCCTGTTTTGCGTTCAATTGCTTTTTTCGCAATTTCGCGCAGCGCATCTTCTTCAAATTCAAGCTCGACTCCATCGAGTTCAAGCATTTTTTGATATTGTTTCACAATCGCGTTTTTCGGTTTCGTTAATATATCCACCAGCGCTTGTTCATCGAGCGGCTCTAGTGTTGTTATAACCGGGAGGCGGCCAATAAATTCTGGAATGAGCCCGAACTTTAATAAATCTTCCGGAAGCACTTTGGACAATAAGTTTTTCTCGTCTACTTCCGACTGCTGGACATCGGCGCCGAAACCAATCACTTTTTTCCCTAAACGGCGTTTAATAATCGGTTCAATTCCATCAAACGCGCCGCCGCAAATAAACAAAATGTTCGTCGTGTCAATTTGGATAAACTCTTGGTGCGGATGTTTGCGGCCGCCTTGAGGCGGGACACTCGCAATCGTTCCTTCTAAAATTTTTAATAACGCCTGCTGCACACCTTCGCCGGATACATCGCGCGTGATCGACGGGTTTTCCGATTTGCGGGCGATTTTATCGATTTCATCGATATAAATAATTCCTTTTTCCGCCCGTTCTACATCATAATCTGCCGCCTGAATAAGCTTGAGCAAAATATTTTCCACATCTTCCCCGACATATCCTGCTTCCGTTAGCGACGTCGCGTCAGCGATCGCAAACGGCACATTTAAAATGCGCGCCAATGTTTGCGCAAGCAGCGTTTTTCCGCTTCCTGTCGGCCCAATCATTAAAATGTTGCTTTTCGATAATTCGACATCATCGATTTTACTGCCGGAATTAATCCGTTTATAATGATTATAAACCGCGACTGCTAATGATTTTTTCGCTTCATCTTGGCCGATGACGTATTCATCTAAAATTTCGCGAATTTCTTTTGGCTTCGGAATATCTTTAAATTCAAATTCTTCTTCATTTCCCAATTCTTCTTCCACAATCTCCGTGCATAGCTCGATGCATTCATCACATATATATACGCCGGGACCCGCAACGAGCTTGCGGACTTGATCTTGCGTCTTTCCGCAAAATGAACACTTTAACTGTCCTTTTTCATCATTAAATTTAAACATTATCTTCACCCCTTGCCATATCGAACAACTTATATGTATTTTATTCACTCCCACAAAACTTTGCCGACAAAACTTATGTATTGGTCATTTTATCATAAATGCTCTCCAAAAGACCAATAAAAAATATAACGCGTTAGAAAAATTAGAAAATTTTTCATCACATTTCCCTTTTTGTATGAAAGAACAAGGCACGAACACTCGCGCCTTGTTCTTTATATATTATGCCGCAACTTTGCTGTGCTCTACAAGGAAATCGATCGTTTTCCGCCATTTCAAATCTTCTTTGACGCCTTCAAGATTTCCTAATAGCTCTTTTAATTTTTCTACTTCCAAATTGTACGCTTTCGCCATTTTTTCCAGTTCTTCATTCACTTCTTCTTCCGTTACTTCAATATGTTCCGCCTTTGCTATCGCTTCTAATGTTAGCGCAACACGAACGCGTTTTTCCGCATCCTCTTTCATTTGTTCACGCAATGCCGCTTCATCTTGGCCAGAGAATTGATAATAAAGGTCAAGGTTTAGCCCTTGCATTTGCAAACGCTGGTCAAATTCGCGCAACATCCGGTCTGTTTCATTTTTCACCATTACTTCTGGAATATCAATTTCCGCGTTTTCTGCAGCTTTTTCAACAACCGCGTCGCGAAGCGCCGTTTCCGCTTCATTCTTTTTCGTTTCTTCCAGTCTTGCGCGGATTTTTTCTTTTAATTGCTCCAATGTTTCTACTTCATCGTCGACATCTTTTGCGAATTCATCGTCCAATGCTGGAAGCTGTTTCGCTTTTACTTCATGCACTTTGACTTTAAATGTTGCAGGTTTGCCAGCTAATTCTTTTGCATGGTATTCTTCAGGGAATGTCACTTCAATTTCTTTTTCTTCTCCTGCTTTCATGCCGACCAATTGATCTTCAAACCCTGGAATGAAAACGCCGGAGCCGATTTCAAGCGAGTAATTTTCCGCTTTTCCGCCTTCAAACGGCTCACCGTCCACAAAACCTTCGAAATCGATTACCGCCGTATCGCCTTTTTCGATTTTTCCGTCTTCCTTAACAACAAGCTCCGCAAAGTCTTCTTGCAGACGTTTCAATTCGTTTTCCACATCTTCATCAGTAACGGTAGCATCCATTTTTTCTACTTCTAATCCTTTATATTGCCCAAGTTTCACTTCTGGTTTTACTGTCACTCTTGCTGTAAAAATAAGGTTTTTCCCTTTTTCCATTTGCTCAATGTCGATTTTCGGAACATCGACAGGTTCAATTCCCGCCTCTTCCACTGCCTTTGCATACGCTTCTGGCAATAAAATATCGAGTGCATCTTGGTATAGCGCTTCAACGCCAAAGCGTTTTTCAAAAATAACGCGCGGTACTTTCCCTTTGCGGAATCCAGGAACAGTAATATTTTTCACTACTTTTTTAAATGCCGCATCCAGTCCTTCATCTACTTTTTTCGCGTCCACTTCGACAGTGAGCACGCCTTCATGTCCTTCAAGCTTTTCCCATTTTACTGACATAATATTCCCTCCAACTAAAAAATCATTAAGATAATGAATCTTTCACTGTTTTTTCATTATCTTTTTATTATTTCCATATATGTAGTGAAAACGGAAAAATATATACACAATACAACCATTATATTATAACATAGAATGATGATGTTTCAATACGAACAGAATGATTAAAAATAGGAAATTTCCTCTGCTTCGCAAAGTTTTTGGCAAAGAAAATCGATGTCTTGGGCCTGAACGTGGTACATACGGGCAATTTTCTCCGCAGTTGCCGGCATTCCTTGAAACTGGCAGGCAGCGAGATGAAGCGCCGCCATCCACTCGTCAAGCAAAGCAGGGGCTGGTGAAAACGGATAAAGCATGTACGTATAACGGAGCCAAATATCGACAGCCACTTCATATAAGCTTGGATTTTTGCTTGCTAACTTATTTTCCAATTGTTGCAACACATTTAAAGCAAACGTTGTTTGGGAACGTTCATTCAGCTTTGCTGGTATGACATCCATCGTTTGCCCAAACTTTTCGACGGTAACAACATCGGAAACATTTTTTAACGTCAGCAAGCGCAACACCATCGTTTTAGTGATCGGATTATTTGCTTTGTCCAGCAAATATTGTTTTAAGATAAAGAGGATAGGAGTAATATCTTCGTTTTCTAACTGCTTAATCACTCTCATATGCTCAGTGATATCGCTTGACGAAAGCAGCTGCTGCACGCTATCTTGTTCAGCGGATGGCAGGCGGCGCTCAGCCATCTGGCGGCTGAAATGAAGCAAGCGCAACAAATGCTCTCTGACCGCAGCCGGAAGAGAACGGCGGTACAGCGCCTGGCGTATTACGGTTTCCGCCTGCTCATATCGCCGCAGCTGCATTAAAATCGATAAATACATTTGCAAAATCTCTGCATCTTCTTCGTTTTCTTGAAGCAGCATCCGGCAGCGGCGCTCAGCCTCGGAAAATTCGCCTAATTCACAAAAGCAAACGACAATGCTGAGTTTCACATGAAAGCGATGCTCGCCAAGCTGTTCCGCCTTATGAAAAAAACGAAGCGCTTCCTGATACCGCCTTGCCTGCAGCGCTTTTATCCCCTCTTCAACAAGGCGTTCCTTAGTGTGAGGAAACAAAATAATTTTTTCATTTTTCCGTTCCATATTCGCACGCCCCATCAAAATTTTGAAACAAGTGTAGCAAGTTTTCTTGCAAAATACAAGCAAAACAATTAGAAAAGAAGCCGTTCCAGCAGTTGCAGCGGAACGGCTTTCCTTCCATTTATGGCAATGGGCAATGCTTTTTTTCATACTCCGCGATATACGGTTCATAAACGAACGTTAAATCGATTTCATCCCAACCTTTTAAAAGCAGCTGCTTTCGGTATGGATCAATGTCAAACGTCCGTGCAAATCCGTTATCATCGTACACCTGTTGCTCTTCTAAAGAAATGGTTAGTTCATAATCTGCTTTTGTGCTTTCCCGCAACAAATATTCGACATCTTGCTTGGCTAAACGAATTGGCAATAGTCCGTTTTTAAGGCAGTTGTTATAAAAAATATCGGCAAATGACGGAGCGATAATCGCTTGAAACCCGTAATCTTGCAGCGCCCATGGCGCATGCTCGCGCGATGACCCGCAACCAAAGTTTTCATTGGCGACAAGAATGGTTGCCCCTTCGTTTTCCGGGCGGTTTAATTCAAAATCAGGATTTGGTTTTTCCCCATCGATATAGCGCCAGTCGTAAAAGAGAAACTTGCCAAACCCCGTACGCTCAATTCGCTTTAAAAATTGTTTTGGAATAATTTGGTCTGTATCGATATTGGCACGGTCGATTCCTGCTACTTTGCCTTTATGCACCGTAAATGGCTTCATTCGTCTCCCTCCTTAATGGACCGGCTCTTTCTGCAATTTTCGCACATCGACAAAATGGCCATAAATAGCGGCAGCTGCAGCCATCGCCGGGCTCACTAAATGCGTTCTTGCCCCTTTTCCTTGCCGTCCTTCAAAATTCCGGTTTGATGTGGAAGCACAATGTTCTCCTTCCGGGATAATGTCCGGATTCATTCCTAAGCATGCACTGCAGCCGGAATCGCGCCATTCGAATCCTGCATCGATAAAAATTTGCGCTAACCCTTCTTTTTCGGCTTGTTTTTTCACTTGCTGCGATCCCGGAACAACAAGCGCACGCACGCCATCCGCCACTTTCTTTCCTTTGACAATTTTCGCGGCTTCACGCAAGTCGCTGATGCGGGAGTTCGTACAGGAACCGATGAAAACGTGCTGCACCGGAATTTCCGTAATTGGCATGCCAGGCTTCAAGCCCATATATTCCAAGGCACGCCGCACCGCCTTTTGCTCTGTTTCGCTTGAAAAATCTTCTGGATGCGGTACTATCCCATCGACTGAGGTGCTCATCGATGGATTCGTTCCCCATGTCACCATTGGTGCGATCGTCGCCGCATCGATTTCAATCGTTTTATCGTATTCCGCCCCTTCGTCGGTGGCAAGCGCCCGCCAGCGCTCTACTGCTTTTTCAAACTCTTCCCCTTTTGGCGCGTATTTGCGGCCCCGCAAATAGGCAAACGTCGTCTCATCCGGGCTCACTAAACCGGCACGGGCTCCCGCTTCAATCGACATGTTGCAAATCGTCATTCTTTCTTCCATCGACATATTGCGAATGACTTCGCCAGTAAATTCGATGATATATCCGGTGCCGACATCCACTCCGTAACGCCCGATAATCGCCAAAATCACGTCTTTTGCCGTAACTCCTTCTCCCAATTTGCCATCGATGCGGATTTGCAGCGTTTTTGGTTTATGCTGCCATAACGTCTGCGTCGCAAGCACGTGTTCCACTTCGCTCGTTCCTATTCCAAACGCGAGCGCTCCAAACGCGCCATGTGTCGACGTATGGCTGTCCCCGCAAACAATCGTTTTCCCTGGTTGCGTTAAGCCAAGCTCTGGGCCGATCACGTGGACAATTCCTTGTTCTTCGCTATGCAAATCAGCCAACGGAATCGAAAATTCCCGGCAGTTTCGCTCCAATGCCGCAATTTGGTTTCTCGCTACTTCGTCTTCAATCATAAAACGGTTCACCGTCGGAACATTATGGTCCATCGTCGCAAATGTCAAATCAGGGCGGCGCACTTTCCGCCCCTTTTGCCGCAATCCTTCAAACGCTTGCGGAGAGGTGACTTCGTGCACTAAATGTAAATCAATATAAAGCAAGTCTGGTTTTCCTTCTTCGCGATATACGACATGATTTTCCCAAATTTTTTCAATAATCGTTTTCGGTTTCACTACTTTCACCTCTCATTCTTTTTATGCGTAAACGGTCATTATGTGGGAAATCGCTTCATTATCTAAAATCACCGCTTTAATTTCATTGACCATTTCCTCCGTGGAAACGGCCCGATGCCCTTTTTGGGCAATATCTGCCGTCCGCAATCCGGCCGCCAATATTTGCTGGACTGCTTTTTCAACCGCATCTGCCTCTTTTGCAAGCCCAAAGGAGAGCCGAAGCATCATCGCCGCCGATAAAATTGCCGCAATCGGATTTGCTTTATTTTGCCCTGCGATATCAGGAGCAGATCCGTGAACCGGTTCATATAAACTTGGCCCTGATGCTGATAAACTCGCCGATGGCAGCATGCCGAGGGAGCCTGTCAACATCGATGCTTCATCGCTTAAAATGTCACCAAACATGTTTTCCGTCACAATCACATCAAATTGTTGCGGTGAGCGAATCAGCTGCATCGCCGCATTATCGACAAGCATATGCTCAAGCGTTACATCCGGAAAGTCTTGCGCTATCTCTTCCGTAATTTCCCGCCACATTCTGCTTGATTCGAGCACATTCGCCTTATCGACAGACGTCACTTTTTTCTTCCGCTTGCGCGCAAGTTCAAACGCCGTTTTCACAATTCGCTGAATTTCTTCCTTTTTATATAAAAGCGTATCTACCGCTTTTTCTTCCCCGTTTTCCACTATCCGTCCGCTCGGTTTTCCAAAATATAGTCCTCCTGTCAGCTCGCGAACGATTAGCAAATCAACCCCTTGGATGACTTCCTTTTTTAAAGGAGACGAATCCGTTAAACTGTCGTAAAACTTCACCGGCCGCAAATTGGCAAATAAATTCATCTCTTTGCGAATTTGCAATAACCCTTTTTCCGGGCGCAAATGCGCGGGATTGCGATCCCACTTCGGACCGCCGACTGCCCCGAGCAATACCGCATCACTTTCCCGACAGATGGCAAGCGTTTCATCTGGGAGCGGCGTGCCTTTTTGATCAATCGCCGCTCCGCCGATAAGCCCGAATTCAAAGGCAAACTGATGCCCAAAACGGGTTTCGATTGTTTTTAAAATTTCGATAGCTCCCCTTGTCACTTCGTTTCCGATTCCATCTCCCGGCAATACCGCAATCCGATAGCTTCCCATGCCGTTTCCCTCCATTTTATTGCATCGCAACTTTTGGATTTTCCGCACGCATCGTTTCAATCATAAACACGCGGTTGACTGCGTTAATGTACGCTTTAGCGGAAGCTTCCAGCACGTCCTGCGCTGTGCCGCGCCCGCTTGTTTCAATGTCATTCACCCGCACTTTCACAAACACTTGCGCAAGCGCATCACGTCCGCCGCTGACCGATTCAATCCGATAGTCAAGCAACGTAACCGGCGTTTTAAAGCAGCGCTCTAACGTGTTATACAACGCTTCGACGCTTCCGGCTCCTGTTGCCGCTTCTTGAATTTCATTTCCTTCTCCGTCCTTTAAGACGACAACAGCGGTCGGAATTTGGTTCGTTCCATACTGGACTTGAAGTGAAGTCAGCTGATAAAAATCTTTAAAGTGGTCAAATTTTTCTTCAAAAATAAGTGCGACTAAATCATCATCGGTGATGTCTTTTTTCTTATCGGCCAGTTCTTTAAACCGGACAAACAGTTTATTAATTTCTTCATCTGATAATTTGTATCCAAGTTCTTCGACACGATTGCGCAGCGCGTGGCGTCCGGAATGTTTTCCAAGCACCATCGAGTTGGATTGAACCCCGACAAGTTCTGGGGAAATAATTTCATACGTTGTTTTTTCTTTTAATACGCCATCTTGATGGATTCCTGACTCATGTGCGAAGGCGTTTTTGCCGACGACCGCTTTGTTTGGCGGAATGACCACGCCTGTCAATTTGCTGACTAAATTGCTCGTCCGCTTAATTTCTTGCAAGTTCAGGCGCGTTTCTGCCTGATAATAATCTTTGCGAATGTAAAGCGCGACAGCGATTTCTTCTAAAGCCGCATTTCCTGCGCGTTCGCCGATTCCGTTAATCGTCCCTTCGATTTGTGTGGCGCCATGCTCGATTGCTGCTAGCGAATTGGCAACCGCCATTCCTAAATCGTCATGGCAATGGGCAGAAAGAGAAACTTTTTCAATATTCGGAACATTATTGAGCAAAAAGGTGAAAATGTTTCCATACTCTTTCGGAGTAATATATCCTACTGTATCTGGGATATTAATGACCGTCGCTCCCGCTTTAATCACTTCCGTAATAATTTTTACCAAAAAAGGAAGTTCGCTGCGGCAGGCGTCTTCCGCCGACCATTGGACAATTGGAAAATAGCGTTTTGCATATTTCACGGAAGATACCGCCGTTTCAATCACTTGTTCCGGCGTCATCCGCAATTTGTGTGTCATATGGATCGGCGATGTGGCGATGAACAAGTGGAGGCGGGGCTCCGCGCCTCCTTTTAACGCTTCCCATGCGGCGTCAATATCGCTCTGCACCGAGCGGGACAGCCCGGTAACAGAGCATGTTTTGATCGTTTCCGCAATTTGTTTTACCGCTTGAAAATCCCCTTTCGATGCGGCAGGAAAGCCTGCTTCAATAATATCAACGCCGAGCCGTTCAAGCTGGCGGGCAATCTCCAGCTTTTCTTGCAAATTCAAATTGATCCCAGCAGACTGTTCACCGTCACGCAATGTCGTATCAAAAATGTTAATTTTTCTCACTCGTAACCACCACTTCTTTCTGTTTTTCATTCACAAATGGCATCATGCTGCGCAATTCGCGTCCGACAATTTCAATGAGATGCTCATTTTCGCGGCGATTAATCGCATTAAACTCTGGGCGGTTCGCCTGGTTTTCCAAAATCCAGCTTTTTGCAAATTTTCCTGTCTGAATATCATGAAGTACTTTTTTCATCTCTGCTTTCACTGCGTCATTAATGATGCGCGGCCCAGAAATAAAATCTCCCCATTGCGCCGTATCAGAGATGGAATGGCGCATCCAAGAAAGCCCGCCTTCGTACAGAAGGTCGACGATCAGCTTCATTTCATGCAAACATTCAAAATAGGCCAATTCCGGCTGATACCCTGCTTCCACAAGCGTTTCAAACCCCGCTTTAATAAGCGACGTTAAGCCTCCGCATAATACTGCCTGCTCGCCAAATAAGTCCGTTTCTGTCTCTTCTTTAAACGTTGTTTCAAGCACACCCGCTCTTGTCGCGCCGATCGCTTTTGCGTACGCGAGCGCCGTTTCTTTTGCCGCCCCCGTCACATCTTGCTGCACCGCAATTAACGCCGGCACGCCGGCTCCTTCCACATACGTGCGGCGCACTAAATGTCCAGGGCCTTTTGGTGCGACTAAAAATACATCGACATGTTCAGGAGGAACGATTTGATGAAAGTGAATATTAAATCCATGGGCAAATACTAACGCGTTCCCCGGCTGAAGCTCTGGTTCGATTTCTTCTTTGTATACATTCGGCTGTTTTTCATCCGGGAGAAGAATCATGACGATATCCGCCTGTTTTGCTGCTTCGCGGACACTATATACGGCAAAACCGTCTTGTTCCGCTTTTTCCCATGATTTCCCTTTCCGGAGCCCAACAATCACATTCACTCCACTGTCGCGGAGGTTTTGCGCATGCGCGTGTCCTTGTGAGCCGTAACCGATGATTGCCACTGTTTTTCCTTGTAAATATTTTTCATTTGCATCTCCGTTATAGTAAACTTTTGCCATTTTCCTCTCTCCTTTTCCGCAGTTTTTTAGATAATGAAAGCAGTTTTATGCATAGCGGCTGTTTTTTGCGAGCCGCGTGTAAACGCTGTGGTGCCTGTTCTTGCGACTTCTTTAATTCCGTAAGGGCGCAACAGTTCAATGAGCGCCTCCACTTTTTCCGATTCGCCCGTTACTTGAATAACGAGGCTGTCTTTGCTAACATCGACAATCGAAGCGCGGAACGGCTCAATAAGCGTATAAATCTCCTGGCGGAGTGCCGGCGTCACCGACACTTTCACGAGCGCCAGCTCCCGCGCAACAATCGCTTGGTCGGTAATATCATTGACTTTCAGCACGTCAATTTGCTTGTTCAGCTGTTTAATAATTTGCTCTGCCGTCCGCTCATCTTCGACATTGACAACAAATGTCATCCGGGAAATTCCTTCCACTTCCGTATGGCCTACCGTAATGCTTTCAATGTTGTAATGCCGTTTCGTAAATAACCCGGTAATGCGGTTGAGAACGCCAGGACGGTTGTTGACGGTCATTGTGATAATTCGCCGCATGGTTTCACCCCCACCATTTCGTGTATTCCTTTTCCAGGCGCAACCATCGGATAGACATTTTCATCCGCTTTGACATGGAAATCAAGCAAAACCGGACCGTCGATCGCAAATGCTTTCTTTAATACTTCCATGGCTTCCGCCTCTGTTTTCGCCCGGAAGCCCGGCATATTGTACGCTTCTGCCAGTTTTACAAAATCCGGCTGAGTTGGAATGAGTGAATGGGAATACCGTTTTTCGTAAAAAAGTTCTTGCCATTGGCGAACCATGCCGAGCGCCTGATTATTGACGATAACCACTTTAATTGGCAAGCGCAGCTCTTGAATCACCGCTAACTCTTGGAATGTCATTTGAAAACCGCCGTCACCGACAATGGAAACGACCGTCGCGTTTCTGTCGGCAAGCTGTGCTCCGATCGCTGCCGGGAGGCCGAACCCCATCGTTCCGAGCCCGCCGGAAGTCACCCAGCGATGCGGCTTATTAAACTTGTAATATTGCGCCGCCCACATTTGGTGTTGTCCGACATCTGTTGTTATAATCGCGTCTCCGTTCGTTAGTTCGTAAATCATTTCAATCAGTTTTTGCGGCTTAATCGTTTGCGCGTCATCTTCGTAATATAGTGGAAATCGCCGTTTCCATTCATTAAGCTGGGCTAGCCATGCCGTTATGTCCGCCGGCTTTCCTTGCTGGTGAATCAATTCTTTCAGCGCCGCTTTCGCATCGCTGACGATCGGAATTTTCGTCGGCACGTTTTTCCCGATTTCTGCCGGATCGATATCAATGTGGGCGACCGTCGCTTTTGGCGCAAAGTATTTTAAATTTCCTGTAACGCGGTCATCGAACCGTGCCCCAATGTTAATGAGCAAATCGCATTCATATAGCGCCATATTTGCTGCATACGTGCCATGCATGCCAGCCATCCCTAAAAACAGCGGGTGATCGGCAGGAAATCCGCCTAAGCCTAAAAGGGTGTGAACGACTGGAATATTTTGCTGTTCGGCATATTCTCTCAATTCATTCGAAGCGTTCGCATGCAATACACCAGCTCCCGCTAAAATGACAGGTTTCTTCGATTGGCTGACCGCCTCAACAAGACGGCGGATTTGCAAATGATTTGGCTGTATCGTCGGCTGATACCCCGGCAAATGGACCTCTTGTTCGTAATCAAATTCCCCTTCGGCTGTGGTAATGTTTTTCGGAATATCGATTAACACAGGCCCCGGCCTTCCTGTCGTGGCGATATGAAATGCTTCTTTAATAATTTTCGGAAGTTCGTTTATATTCCGAACTTGGTAATTATACTTCGTGATTGGCATCGTTATCCCGAGAACATCCGCTTCTTGGAACGCATCGGAACCGATGACGCTCGTCGCAACTTGGCCGGTAAAAACAACGAGCGGCAGCGAATCCATCATCGCATCCGTCAGCCCTGTCACAATATTTGTCGCTCCAGGTCCTGACGTCGCAATCACGACGCCCGGTTTTCCGGAAATGCGCGCATACCCTTCTGCCGCATGAATGGCCCCTTGTTCATGCCGCGTTAATACGTGAAATACTCCCGATTGGTACAACTTATCGTAAAGCGGCAATACCGCCCCGCCCGGATATCCAAAAATGACTTCTACCTTTTCCGACTTTAACGCTTCAATGAGCATTAATGCTCCGCTCATCTTCGTTTTTTCACAGGTTCTTTCCTCCACTTTCATCCTTGACATTTTCCATCCTCCCTCACATTTTTCATCACTATGAAAAAAACCTTTTCACCCACGATGACCTACTTTGATTCGGTCAAAGGGGCGAAAAGGTTCACTTTCCGCGGTACCACCCTTCTTCGTGGCCATAGGGCCACCTCATGAGCGATCGGCAGGCCAATCGCTCTTTTTAGTAACGAGTGAAGCTGCGCCTTCTCCACCCGTCCAGCCTTACTAGTTGCACAACGTTCAGGCTGGCACTCAGAGGTGAGTTCGTCAAGCGGCGGCATCACCGGTTTCCAGCTACCCCGGCTCTCTGTGGATGCCGTCCCCGCTGACTACTTGTCCTCATCATTGCTTTTTTCGTATAATATTTTAATTAACCAACATTCGCGTTTGTTTCGTATACTTTTACCCCTTCGGAAACGACACGGCGTCTAAACTCTTCAAGCAGCCGCTTTGTATGCGGCCCCGGCACACCCTCGCCGATCACACGCCCATCCACCTTCACAACAGCGATCACCTCAGCCGCCGTTCCGGTTAAAAAGACTTCATCAGCGACATAAACGTCATGGCGCGTAAACGGCTCTTCTTTAACGACATAACCAAGTCCTTGAGCAATTTCGATAATCGCCTGGCGCGTAATTCCTTCCAGCGCTCCAACGTATCCAGGCGGCGTATATATTGCCCCGTCTTTTATGATAAAGACGTTATCTCCCGATCCTTCAGCGATATATCCTTGGTCATTTAAAATCAACGCTTCGTCAACGTTAGCAAGATGTGCCTCAATTTTGACAAGAATGTTGTTTAAATAGTTAAGCGACTTCACTTTTGGACTAAGCACATCTGAACGATTTCTTCGCGTTGCAACCGTTACTACTTCGATTCCAGTTTCATATAAATGTTTTGGGAAAAGCGCCAGCGGTTCCGCAATAATAATGACTTGCGGTTTTTGGCATTTATATGGATCAAGCCCTAAATCACCGACTCCGCGTGAAACGACAAGGCGAATATATGCATCTTGATATTGGTTTTTTCGTATCGTCTCAACCACATATTCTGTCAATTCCTCTTTTGTATAAGGAATCGTTAGCAAAATGGATTTTGCCGAATTATAAAGGCGATCCATATGCTCTTTTAATCGGAATACATTGCCGCTATAGACGCGAATCCCTTCAAAAACACCATCACCATACAAAAAACCATGATCGTATACAGAAATTTTCGCGTCTTCTTTTGTCACAAACTCACCGTTTAAAAAAATCCATTGTTCACTCAATTTTGTTCCCCTCTTCCCTGGTAGTACGAGCTGTTCATTTGCGCTGATCATCTATTTGTATTCGTTTGATTTATTTGAAAATTATAATAATCCTAAAACAAACGAGAGTCAATATGTCTTTTTTGAATATTTCGATTCGTTAGATTGTTTGTATACGCTTACATATCGATAGAATCAACGAATTCCGCAACAAAAAAATTTTTTTGATGCTTGCAGCCCAAAAAATAAACCCTCCTTTTCCGGAATGGAAAAGAAGGGTTAGCGTCCCAGGAGAGATTCGAACTCCCGACCGACGGCTTAGAAGGCCGCTGCTCTATCCAGCTGAGCTACTGGGACATGATAATTATTACACTCCATTTTGGTTGGCTGCCTCTTCCTCTGCCAGTTTGATTCTAAGAAGCTGGATGCGTCGAGGCAACTCGCAGCCGATTCGATGAGGTGTTGCTTGTTGCTCTATCCAGCTGAGCTACTGGGACATGATAATTATTACACTCCATTTTTGGTTGGCTGCCTCTTCCTCTGCCAGTTTGATTCTAAGAAGCTGGATGCGTC